>Ga0209382_10000080_pt1 | contig 136453 bp, 117 predicted proteins | sample SoiMetdeltSBSDD5_FD_187599 | JGI IMG/M metagenome (GOLD analysis project Ga0209382, IMG submission 187599) | Bulk soil microbial communities from a Populus tree surrounding site in Tennessee, USA - Soil MetaG P. deltoides SBSDD5 (SPAdes) (version 2) | ecosystem: Environmental > Terrestrial >... | reverse complement strand
ACAAGCAGGTGCCGGCGACCTCGCCCGAGTCCGACGCGCTCAGCAAGGATCTCAAGCAGCGCGGATTCAAGTTCGTCGGCAGCACGATCATCTACGCGCACATGCAGGCGACCGGCATGGTCAACGATCATGTGACGGGCTGCTTCCGCTACAAGGAATGCAAAGCGCTCGCGAAGAAGGGCAAGTAGAGCTATTCCCCGACCAGCCACTCCACGGTCGAGCCGCCTTTTCCTTCCAGCGCCGTGTGCAGCTCATCGAGCGCTTCACGCATCTCGCCGTCGAGCTTCCACGGTGGATTCGCGATAACGAGACCCGAGCCGTTCAGTCCGATCGGCGAGTCGGCGGGCCGCACCGTCAGCTCCAGCCGCAGCAGCTTGCGTAACCCGGAAGCTTGCAGACCTGCGTTCAACCTCTGTGACTGCGCACCCGCCTTGATCGGATACCACAGTGCGAATACGCCGTTCGGCCAGCGAGACAATCCGAGGCGCAGCGCGCGCTCTGCGTCCGCGAACTCGGACTCGGCTTCGTAGGGCGGATCGATCAACACGAGTCCGCGGTTCTCGCGCGGCGGAAGATATGTCTTCAGCGCGGCGTAACCGTCGCCGCAGATCACTGCGACGTCGCGTCTTCCCGGCATCGCCCGTTTCAGTGCCTCTGCTTCTCCCGGCTGCTGCTCGACCAGCACCGCGCGATCGCCCTCGCGCAAGGCGCCGATCGCGACCAGCGGCGAGCCGGGATAGCGCGTCGGCGGCGCGTTGGCAGCGTGCGTGGCTTGCACATAACGCAAGAGATCCGGCGACCGCAGCGGCCGGCCGGCCAGCCGGGCAATTCCCTCGCGCCATTCGCCGCCGCGCGTGGCATCCTCGGCGCGCAGGTCGTAGCTGCCGCGTCCGGCGTGGGTGTCGAGATAGAACAGCGGCTTCGGTTTCTGCTTCAGGCGCTCCAGCAGCGCGAGCAGCACGACGTGCTTGTGCACGTCCGCGAAGTTGCCGGCGTGAAAGGCATGACGATAGTTCACAACGGGGATGATTCACCATGAAGCGAGTTGCCGCCACTGCATTGCTTGCGATGGGCTTGTTGCACGTCGCGGCCGCCGCCAACGAGCCCGCGGATTCGAGCGCGGCTGCGCAGGCTGCGGCTGAACAAGCACGCACGGAAGCCGCGCGGCAGCTCAAGGTCCCGGCGAGCGAGTTCAGCGTCGTGACGATCGAGCCGACGCAGTGGAGCGATTCGAGCCTCGGCTGCCGCAAGCCGAATGCGATGTATCTGGACGTGATCAGCGACGGCTACATCGTGATGCTGGAACGGCAGGGCACGCGACACCAGGTGAACGTCGCGGGCTCGCGCGCGGTGATGTGCGGGCCGCAGCTGCGCCTCAGCGGGACCACACGTGGGCCGATGTCGGCTCGCGGACTGGACCAGGTGATGCAGCGTGCGCGTCAGGATCTCGCGCAGCGCCTCGGCGCGGATCCCGCGAAGATCCGTATCGCCGGAACGCAGGCGCACCGTTGGGACGACAGCGCTCTCGGTTGCCCTCGGGAGGGCGAGGCGATCAAGACAGGGCCGGTCGACGGTTTCAAGCTGGCGCTGAACTACGCGGGGCGGACCTACACGTATCACACGGATCGCCAGGACGTGCGGCCGTGTCCCGCGATCGAAGCTGAATGAAAAAGGGCCACGCCTTGCAGCGTGGCCCTTGGAGACTGGCGCTGGGGCGAATCCCCAGTCGTCCGTTTGCTATTTGTTCTTCTTCGCGATGTGCAGAGACAACGCCGGCTGCGCGATCGAGATGTTGTTCTGGAGCAGCCACAGCGACGTGCCGTTCGGCCCGGTGAAGCCAACCTCGACGTGATCGCCCGGCTCGACGCCGAAGCTGTTCACGTCAGGCACGATCTCCTTCGACATGTCGACGCTGCCGCGCTGTATGTCGTCATTGCCCTGGCGATCCGACACGGTCAGCACGTAGTCGAACTTCTCCGGCAGGAAGCCGTCGTCGGATTCGAGCGTGAAGGGCAGGATCAGCGTGCGGTCGTTGAAGTCCCAGGTGTCGACGAACCAGTCGGGGAAGCCGTTCTTGAAATCCAGTTCCCCGTTTGGCAGGAGCGGGAACTGGAATGCCGCGTATTGACCCGGATCCGCGTCGACGAAAGTCGAAAAATCGGCGCCGATCATGGCGAAGTCGGCCTGCCCGTCCGCGTCGACATCGATGTCGAGCCTGAACTCCAGGTTCGACAGATGCTCGAACGAACGCTCCATGGCAAAGCCGAATTCGAGCACGTTCAGTCCGCCGTACAGCGGCGAGTTCGGATCGGCGCGACGGAAGCCGGTTGCCGCGATCGAGCCGTACGTCCGGTTCTGCTCCTCACCGCCGAGCTTGGCTAGCGTGAAGCCCTCGGCCCAGCCGAGTGACGGACCGAAGTTGCGCACCTTGACGCTGCTGAACCCGTGGTCCGGCAGCACGACGACGCTCGACGCCGGGTCGACGACCGCGACGTAGCCGACGCGCAGCGTGTCATTGCCGTCGCTCAGGATGCACCAGCCATCCACTTCCGTCTGGCTCACGAAGGCGTCGTCGAAGATGCCTTCGTCCCACGCATCGCGCGGGTCGAACTTCAGCGAGATGTCGAACTTGGCCTTGCCCTTGCCGTTGACGCTGACGCTCTTCGGGCAGCTCACGCTGACACCGGGGAACGACGTGTGCGGCACGTGCGTGACTTGATACGAGCGCTTCTTGCCGCTCAGGTCGGTGACCGTCACGCGCTCCTTCTCGTGAGTCGGAGTCAGCGGGTTCAGGCGGCCGAACGACACGCCTGCGGGCGCGGCATAGCTGGTCAGGTTCACGGCGCGATCGACACGCAGCGCGCCGACACCCTGTCTCATGAGGTCGGTGTCGCCGGAGACGTTCGAATCGACCGTGGAGTTCTGCAGCAGCGCCTTGATCGCTGACTGGTCGAGCTTCGGATGCGCCTGTCGCAGCAGCGCTGCGGCGCCCGCCGTGTGCGGCGACGCCATCGAAGTGCCCTGCAGGGTCCGGCTGCCCGTGCCCGTGCCGACACCGGCGGAGACGATCGCGACGCCCGGCGCGGACAGATCCGGCTTGAAGGTCGAACCGCCGTGACCGGGGCCGCGCGAAGAGAACGTGGCGATCTGGTCATCGTCGGTCGGATCGGGCGCCACGTCGATCGTCGCGTTGACGTTGCTGGCGGCGGCGATTGCGATGCCGTCCGCCTGCCTGATCATCACACCCGGAATCTTGATGGTAGCGTCCAGACCGCCCATCACGATCGGCGCAGCGGCCGTGTTGTTGTAGACGATGATCGCCTTCGCGCCGGCCTGCTGCGCCTGGGTGTATTTCGCCAGGAAGCCGCATGTCTGACCCGGGGGCAATCCCGGCGGTGCTCCGCGCACGAACAGCGCGATGTTGCCCGCCAGAGCCGCTGCATTGGTCAGTGGCAAGCAGCCCTGACGCGGCTCGGCCGGCACGACCAGCCCGGTGATGGGCCCGGTCTGCGCCAGCGTCACCGGTCCGGCGCCTTCGATCGAAGGCTTCACGCCCGCGACGGAAGCGGGCGAGTTCACGGTCACACGCGACGACAATCTGCCGCCCGGCGTGTTCGCGGCCGTCGAGATTGCGGAGCTGGCAACGCCCGGCGCACCCGTGATGTACGGGAAATCGCCTTCGTTACCGGCCGAGGTCGCGACGATGATGCCGACCGCGGCGGCATTGTTGGTCGAGATCGCCGACGGATCGGCCGGTTCGCCGAACGGCGAGCCGAGGCTCATGTTGATCACGTCGAGGTGATCGCTCATGTCGCCGTCGCCGTTCGGATCCATCGCCCACTCGATCGCCTGCGAAGTGACGTCGGTGCTGCCGCCGCCGTCGCTGAACACTTTCAGCGCGTAAAGATCCGCGCCGGGTGCGACGCCCTGGCCGACACTGCCCGGCACGCCGATGCCGGCAGCAGTGCCCGCGACATGCGAGCCGTGGCCGTTGCCGTCCAGCGGGTCCGCATCGGGCGCGGGCACCGAATCCGGATCGTTAGCGTCGTACGTCGGGCCCGCGAAGTCGAAGCCGCCTTTGACCTTCGCGGTCGGGAACGTGCCGGGCTCGATGACGTTCTTGTTGTTCGCGGTGTAGTCGGCAACGATGCCGCTGCCACCGAAGTCGGCGTGCGTGTAATCGATGCCGGTGTCGATGATGCCGATGCGGATGTGCTCGCCGCGGCCGATCTTCGACCACACCGCCGGCGCGCCGACCCACGGCACGCTGTCGATGTTGTCGACCGTGTGCAGCTCGACGCGTCCGACCGAGCGTACGCCAGGCATCGAGCGCAACGTTGCGACTTCAGATGCGCGCACCTTCACGCGAAAGCCGTTCGCGCCGACACGCTGCGACGACAGAATCTGTGCGCCCACGCCGTCGAGCGCCGTCCGGAAGCGTGCCTGCTCCTGCGAAACGCGCTGCGCCTGTGCGCGCTGCGCCGCTGGCGAAGCGAAGCTGCCGGTTGCGTTCAGACTCTCCGCGTTGAGCTCGGCGACTGCTGGCTCGGCGAGCCGCACGAACACCTGCACGCGACCATTGCGGTCGACGAGCGGCGTGCCATGTTGCTTGAGCGAGTGACTTGCATCGACATTACGTTTGCGGACTGTGTCCGCTCCCTGCGTGATCGCAGGCACTGCGACGAACGTTGCTGTCAGCAACAGCGTCGCAATTCGGGACCTCGTCCCGAGTGCGTGGTGATCCATCGGAATATCCCCGTATTGGTTTGTATGCCGCCAGGATGCGAAGCCAAATTCGCAATGGCTGCAACGACGCTACTCCTGCGTCGGCGCGAATTCAATTACGAAAAACAGTGGAAAAAAATTCGACGCTACAGTTCGCGCAGCCAATCGCGCGGTCGAAGAAAGTCTGCATACAACCGCGCTTCGGGAGAGTTCGGCTCGGGATGCCAGTCGTACTCCCAGCGTGCGAGCGGCGGCAATGACATCAGGATCGATTCGGTGCGGCCGCCCGACTGCAGGCCGAATGAAGTGCCGCGATCGTAGACGAGATTGAATTCGACATAACGCCCGCGACGGTACAACTGGAAATTGCGCTCGCGCTCGCCGTAATTCGTTGCACGCCGGCGCTCGACGATCGGCAGATACGCCGGCAGGAAGTGATCGCCGACGCTGCGCTGATAAGCGAAGCAGCGCTCGAAGTCCCACTCGTTGAGATCGTCGAAGAACAGTCCGCCGATGCCGCGCGTCTCGTTGCGATGCTTGAGGAAGAAGTATCGGTCGCACCACTCTTTGTGACGCTTGTACACATCGTCACCGAAAGGTGCACACGCCTGCTGAGCCGTGCGGTGCCAGTGCAGGACATCTTCGTCGAATGGATAGTAAGGCGTGAGATCGAAGCCGCCGCCGAACCACCATGCAGACGTGTCGTGCCGGGTCGCGCAGAAGAAGCGCACGTTGGCGTGCGTCGTCGGCACGTACGGATTGAGCGGGTGGAACACGAGCGACACGCCGGCGGCGAGCCATTGCGCGTCCTGCAGCTCGGGACGCTGCGCGGTCGCGCTCGCCGGCAGCTTCGCGCCCATCACGTGTGAAAAATTTACGCCGGCCTGTTCGAAGACGGTGCCATCGCGCAGCACGCGACTCTCGCCGCCACCGCCTTCGGCGCGCTGCCAGGCGTCGCGACGAAAGCGTGCCGTGCCGTCCGTCTGCTCGATTGCGTCGCAGAGCCTGTCCTGAAGGCCGCGCAGATAGGACAGAACTGCCGGGACGTCGGGAGCGGAGGGCGCCATGACTACTTCTTCGTCGATGTGCGCTTCGCCGCTGCCTTCTTCTTCGTCGCGGGAGTCTTCGCCGGCGCCTTGGCCGCAACTTTCGCAGTTGCCTTCGCTGCTGCTTTCGCCGGCGCTGCGGTCTTCGCGGCCTTGGTCGAGCCGCGCGCCGCCTTCTCGACTGCGGGAGCGGCTGCGGCCGCAGCTTGCGGCGCGGGCTCCGCAGTCTTCTTCTTCGCGAAGCGGCCGAAGCGACCCTTGCCGCGCTCGGGCGCAGCGGCGATCAGCTCCTTGCACTCGTCCAGCGTCAGCGTCTTCGGGTCGCGGTCCTTGGGAATCTTGGCGTTCTTTGCGCGATCGGTGATGTACGGACCGTAGCGGCCGTTCAGCACCTGGATGCCCGCATCGGGGAAGTCGAGGATGATGCGGTTCGCATCCAGCACTTCCTTGGCGCGAATCAGCTCGAGCGCGCGCGGCAGCTCGACCTTGTACGGATCGTCGTCCTTGATCGAGACGAACTTCTTCGCGCCGTATTGAATGTACGGACCGAAGCGGCCGATCGCGACACGGATGTCATGACCGTCCGGCATTTTGCCGACCGAGCGCGGCAGCTTGAAGAGCTCGAGCGCTTCCGGCAGCGTGATCGCGTCCATGCGCTGGTGCGGCCGCAGGCTCGCGAACTTCGGCTTCTCTTCGTCGTCCTTGGTGCCCATCTGCACGAACGGGCCGTACTTGCCGTAGCGGACCGAGATCGGCTTGCGTGTCGTCGGGTCCTTGCCGAGCTCGCGCGCTTCCGACACGTCCTCGCGCGTCACGGTGTCGTCGACGTGGTCGACGCGCTGTTTGAATTCCTTCCAGAAGCGGTCGAGCACCGGCACCCAGGCTTCGTGGCCGTCGGCGATCTCGTCGAGGTCGTCCTCCATCTTCGCCGTGAAGCCGTACTCCACGTAGTGATGGAAGTTGCGCGTCAGGAAGCGGTTGACGATCTTGCCGAGGTCGGTCGGCACGAAGCGGCGGTTGAGCAGCTCCGTGTACTTCTTGTTCACCAGCGTCGAGATGATGCTCGCGTACGTCGACGGGCGGCCGATGCCGTGCTCTTCCAGCGCCTTGACCAGGCTCGCCTCGGAGTAGCGGGGCGGCGGCTCGGTGAAGTGCTGCTCGGGGCGGATGCCGAGAAGCTTGAGCGCGTCGCCGACGGCGAGCGGCGGCAGGATGCGGTCGTTGTCGTCGTCGCTGCTGTCGTCGACCCCTTCCTTATATACGGCGATGTAGCCGGGCTTCACCAGGGTGGAGCCGTTGGCACGCAGCACTGCCGCGGCGCCTTCGCGCCGCGCGCCGCCGCCCGGCACCAGATCCACGGCCACCGTGTCGTAAACCGCCGGTTCCATCTGGCTGGCGACCGCTCGTTTCCAGATCAGGCTGTACAGCTTGAACTGGTCGGCGTCGATCTTGCCTTCGAGACGCTCCGGCGTGATCGCCGCGGACGTCGGACGGATTGCTTCGTGCGCTTCCTGCGCATTCTTCGATTTGGTCTTGTAGACGCGCGGCGACTCGGGCAGCGATTCCTGGCCGTAGTTGGCGACGATGACCTGGCGGATTTCCTGCACGGCCTCGTTCGCGAGGTTCAGCGAGTCCGTACGCATATAAGTGATGAGGCCGACTGCGCCTTCGCCGAAATCGACGCCTTCGTAGAGTTGCTGCGCCAGGCGCATCGTGCGCTGGGCGCCGAAGCCGAGCTTGCGCGCCGATTCCTGCTGCAGCGTCGAGGTCGTGAACGGCGGCGACGGATTACGGCGGCGTTGCTTGCGCTCGATCGAAGCGACGCTGACCTTGCCGGCCGCGGCGGATTCGATCGCGGCACGCACGTCCGCAGCCTGCTTCTCGCTGGTGACGGTGAACTGCTCGACCTTCTCGCCGCGCAACTCGATCAGCCGCGCCGGGAATGCCTGCTGCGCCTTCTCGACGTCGGCATCGACGGTCCAGTACTCGCGCGCCTTGAAGCGTGCGATCTCCTCTTCGCGCTCGCAGATCATGCGCAGCGCCGGGCTTTGCACGCGGCCGGCGGAAGCGCCGGGCAGCCCGGCCTTCTTCCACAGCAACGGCGACAGATTGAAACCGACCAGGTAGTCGAGTGCGCGGCGCGCCTGCTGCGCGTTCACGAGGTCCTGCGAGATGTGGCGCGGCTGCGAGATCGCCTCGCGGATCGCGTTGCGCGTGATTTCGTAGAACACGACGCGGTGCACGTCCTTGCCGTCGAGCGCGTCGAGCTCCTTCAGCAGCTCGACCAGGTGCCAGGAGATCGCCTCGCCTTCGCGGTCCGGGTCGGTCGCGAGGTACAGCGCGTCGGATTTCTTGAGCGCGCGTGCGATCGCGTGCACGTGCTTCTCGTTCTTCTCGAGGATCTGGTAGCGCATAGCGAACTTGCGCTTCGGGTCGACGGCGCCTTCCTTCGGCACCAGATCGCGGACGTGACCGTACGAAGCCAGCACCTCGAAGTTCTTGCCGAGGTACTTCTTGATGGTCTTCGCCTTGGCCGGCGATTCGACGATGACGAGGTTCTTCTGCTCCATAAAAAAGAAAACCGCGGTACGGCCGCGGCGCTTGCTTGTAGGCCGGGCTTCAGCCCGACTCCGACTCAGTGCACCGCTTCAGCACGGCCATCGAATACCAGATCCTCCATTCGCAACAAAGCATTCTCCTGCCCGGGCTGGCTGAACAACACCATCAGCACCACCCACTTGACCTGCTCGATGTCGATCTGCCGCGAGTCGAGCGCCAGCAGCCGGTCGATCACCAGCTCGCGCTGCGCCGCGTTCACTATGCCGATGTTCTCCAGGTACAGAATGTAGCCGCGGCAGTCGTTGTCGAGCCGTGCCTGCTCGCGCGGATCGAACACTCGGATCGAGCGCGACGGCGGGATCGAACCAGCGCGCTCCGGATCGGCGCACAACTGTTCCAGCCATTCCAGGGCGCGGCCGACTTCGCGTTCGGAGAAGCCGGCCCGCTCCAGCTCTTCTTTGAGCGTGTCGCGGTCGGGTTCGGGAGCCAACTCGAGCTCGGCGTCGAAATAATTCTCGAAAAGATAAATCAGGATATCGAGAACGCTTTCCTTCATTTCGCTGCCTTGGCGACGCGTCGGACGTAGTGCCCTCCGGGACGGGACTCGAGCTTGCCGTCGAGCTCCAGGATCAGCAGCATCGAAGCCACCTCGTCGGCCGCGAACCCGGTGCGTTCGACCAGCACGTCGACGCCGGCCGGCTCGAAGCCGAGCGCATCTAACAGGATTTCATAGGCTTTGTCCAATACCGGCGCGACTGTCGGGGTGTTTCGCTCATCCGAAACAGCCGCTTGCAGCGCAGGCGCGAGCGCGCCGACGAGCGCGCTCAGCTCGCTGACGATGTCGTCGTCCGTCTCCACGAGCTTCGCACCTTGCCTGATGAGCTGATGACAGCCGCGCGCGAGCGGATTGTGAATCGAGCCGGGAATGGCGAACACCTCGCGCCCTTGCTCGGCGGCGAGCCGGGCAGTGATCAGCGAGCCGCTGCGCACCGCGGCTTCCACGACGAGCGTGCCGAGCGCGAGTCCGCTGATGATGCGATTGCGACGCGGGAAGTTTGCCGGCAACGCGGGCATGCCGAGCGGAAACTCGCTGACGAGCGCGCCGGATTGCTCGATTGCCTCGGCCAGCGCGCCGTTCGTTGCCGGGTAGTCGATGTCGAGCCCGGTGCCGCACACGGCGATGGTAATGCCGTCGGCAGCGAGTGCGCCCTGATGAGCGGCCGCGTCGATGCCGATCGCGAGCCCGCTCGTGATTGCCAGTCCGCGTCGCGCCAGGTGTGCGGCGAAGCTCGTCGCGTGATCGCGGCCGCCAGCCGTGGGATTGCGCGAGCCGACAATAGCGAGCTGTGGGAACGACAGAGCAGCCGGCTCGCCGCGCACGAATAATCCGATCGGTGCATCGCTCACTTCGGCGAGCAACGGCGGATAACTGTCGCTGTCGAGCGGGATGAAATGGTGCGCGTCGTGTTCGAGCCAGCGCAGCTCGGCATCGATCGCCTGCTCGTGCTGACGACGCAGGCCCGGCAGCCAATCGATGGAGTCAACGCAGCCGAAGCGATCGAGGAGCGGGCGCAAGCCCGCGGCATGCAGCCCGGGAGCGCGGAGCAGAGTGAGCCAGGAGGAGAGCGACGAAGGTGACACGGGTGACCATCGTCACCCATGTCGCCCAGGTCACGTGTGTGACTTTCTCAGGGATTTCCCGCCAAATCGCCCTGGCGGATCTCGTGCGACGTTTCCATGACGAGCGCGTAGCTCATCTTGTCGAACGCCTTGAAGACCATCGCGAGGCCGACGCGCTCGTTCGGAAGCTGCACTGCTTTGCCACCCCCACGCGAGGTGCTGGTCGTCGCGCTCATGCCGCCTTTCGAATAACGGTCGCGCACGACGCTGCCTTGCTGGCTGATCGCCAGCACGTGTCCGGGTTCGAGGCCGGCGCTTTGACCGCGGTTCAGCGCGATCACCTGGAACTGGCCCATCCTCGTGTGGTCGCGCACGGCGATGACGCGCGCGCTGATGTCGGAGGCCGGCGCGTGCGGCACGAAGTCGACGTTCACGTCGACCGACTCGGGGAACAGCTTGTCGCCTTGCAGGGCCTCGCGCGCCGAATCGGTGAGCAGCAGCTTCGCCGGGTCGCCAGTGGTCGCGACGGGACCGGAACCGACATACAGGGCCGAGTAGCCGAGCAGGTCGCGGGTCTCCGGGTCGTACAGCTTCTCTTCGACGTGAATGACACTGTAGCGGGTGTCGGCAGCCGCGCTGCCGATGCCCTTGGCATAAATCTCGTTGCCCGTTGCGCCGATCACGTGACCGTCGCGCAGCGCGACGACGTACGGCGCGGTCTTGACCTGATCGCCGTCGAGCAGCGTCGGGCGGCCCATGAAGCTGGCGATGACGTCATAAGGAATCGCGGTGATCGCCTGGCTCAGCGGCTCGCGGCGCACCTGCGGCGACATGCGCTTGCCACCGCCGCTCTCGGTCGCACCGCCACGGTCGCCGACCGTCACGCGCGGCTGGCCGTCGATGTAAACGAGCTTGAGCACGTCGCCCGGATAGATCAGGTGCGGGTTCTCGACCTGGGGATTGACGTACCAGATTTCGGGCCAATACCAGGGGTCGCGCAGGAACACCTTGGAGATGTCCCAAAGCGTGTCGCCGGTTTTCACCGTGTACTCGTTGGGGGCATCCGCGGTCAGCGGAATGTTGCTGCCGGTGGCGATGGTGCGCTGGGTGTCCTGTGCGGTGGAGCTGACAGGAAGCAGACCGGTAAACACGGTCAGGCCGGCGATCAGGCTGGCGACGATCGCGGGACGGAAGGGCAGATTCGCAGTCTTCATGCGCCGAACAAGCTCCTGATCGTATGATGGCGGCCGTGTGCGATTCGTCAGGCTGTTGCGACGCGGTACACGCCCGTCGCCCGCCCGTGCGGAAGCCGATATTAAGTTCAACTGCGGCCGAACTTTAGCAGCATCTTTGCAGCGATTGCACGAATTGGGCTCTTTATAGCGACGTGGTTCTCAGTTTGCCTCGCAGCGCTTCCGCACGGGGCTCGTGAATTGTGCAAATGACCTGATTTTTCCGCTATGGCACTGCTTCAAATTCTGGAATTTCCCGATCCGCGACTGCGCACGCGTGCACACCCCGTCACGCAAGTGGATGCAGCGCTGCGGACTCTCATCGACGACATGTTCGAGACGATGTACGCCGCGCCGGGCATCGGCCTCGCGGCCACGCAGGTGAACGTCGGCAAGCGCGTGCTCGTGATCGACCTGAGCGAACGGCACGACGAACCGCTGGCGCTGATCAATCCGGAGATCCTCTCGCGCACCGGCGTCGAGGAGACCGAGGAAGGTTGCCTGTCGGTGCCGGGCTACTTCGACAAGGTGACGCGCGCCGAGAAGATCCGCGTGCGCGCGCTCGACCGCGACGGCAAGCAGATCGAGTTCGACGCGGACGGGCTGCTCGCCGTGTGCATCCAGCACGAGATCGATCATCTCGACGGCAAGCTGTTTGTCGATTACCTGTCGGAGCTCAAGCGCACGCGCATCCGCAAGAAGCTCGAGAAGGAGCGCAAGGAGCGCGGCCCGGGCAGCGCGCGCTCCGCGCCGAAAGCCCTCTGAAAAACACCCTGTCCATAGTCTTCGCGGGCACGCCGGAGTTCGCGGTGCCGGCGCTCGACGCGCTGGTGCGCTCGTCGCATCGGGTGGTCGCCGTCTATACGCAGCCCGATCGGCCTGCGGGGCGCGGTCAGCAACTCGCAGCAAGTGCGGTCAAGCAGTGCGCGTTGAGTCACGCGTTGCCGGTCGAACAACCCGCGACGCTGCGCGAGCAGTCCGCGGTCGAACGATTGCAGCGCTGGTCGGCGGACATCATGGTCGTCGCTGCGTACGGTCTGCTGCTTCCGCCAGCGATCCTGCAAACGCCGCGGCTCGGTTGCATCAACATTCACGCTTCGCTGTTGCCGCGCTGGCGCGGCGCTGCGCCGATTCAGCGTGCGATTGCCGCCGGCGATGGCGAGAGCGGCGTGACGATCATGCAAATGGAGGCCGGGCTGGACACTGGCCCGATGCTGCTCACGCGCACGGTGCGAATCGATGCGCGCGAGACTGCAGCGACGCTGCACGACCGTCTCGCAGCGGTTGGGGCGCAGGCACTGCTCGATGCGCTAGGTGAAATTGCGCAGGGCACTGCGACTCCGCGCGTGCAGCCAACAGAAGGCGTCACGTATGCGACGAAGCTCCGCAAGGAAGAAGCAGCGATCGATTGGTCGCGTTCCGCCGCGGAGATCGACCGGCAGATTCGTGCGTTCGACCCGTGGCCGGTCGCGGAGACGCGCTGGAATGGCCAGCAGTTGCGTGTATGGCAGGCGCTGCCTGTCGAGTCGCAAGCGCCCGGTAGCCCCGGCAAAGTCCTGGCCACCAGTGCTGCGGGTATCGACGTCGGCACCGGCAACGGCGTGCTGCGCCTGACACGAGTGCAGAGCGCCGGCCGCAAGGCGATGTCCGCGGCGGAGTTCCTCAAGGCGCATCGTCTGGACGGCGCGGTACTCGGATCGTGAGCCGTTCGGCTGCAGCCCGTGCCGATGCCGCAAGGATCGTCGCCGACGTGGCGCTGCGCGGCCGTTCGCTCGACGCCGCTTTGGTGATCGACAGTCGCGCAACGCGACAGGAACGCGGGCTGATCCGCGCGCTCGCCTACGACAGCATCCGTTGGTATCTGCGGCTCGATGCACTGCTCGAACGCCTGCTGGCGCGTCCCGGTCAGAAGCTCGATCCCGACGTGCGTGCGCTCGCCATCGTCGGTCTGTGCCAGCTGCTGTACACGGAAATTCCCGAGCATGCGGCGGTTACCGAAACAGTGGAGGCCGCGCGTCACCTCGGTCAGGCCCGTGCCGCGGGTCTCATCAATGCGCTCCTGCGTCGTTGTCAGCGCGAGCACCAGCAACTTGGTGCGCAGATCGATCGCGATGAGGCCGTCCGCACGGCGCATCCGCGCTGGCTCGTCGACGCGATCAAGGCGGACTGGGGCGAGCAGGCCGAGGAAATCCTCGCTGCCAACAATCAGCGACCGCCGTTCTGGGTGCGCGTCAATCGACGCCGCATCACCGGTCCGCAGTATCGGGCGCGTCTCGAGGCCAGCGGCCTCGCTGTAGCAGCCAGCATGTACGACGACGAGGCGCTGATGCTGGCGGAGGCCATGGACGTCGCGAGTCTGCCCGGCTTCGCCGCAGGCGAGGTCTCGATCCAGGACGCGGCCGCGCAGCTCGGTGCGCGACTGGTCGAGCCGCGGCCGGGCGATCGCGTGCTGGATGCCTGCGCGGCACCGGGGGGCAAGACCGGACACCTGCTGGAGCTGCAGCCTGAACTTGCGGAGCTGGTCGCGGTCGATGTTTCTCCCGAGCGCCTGACGCGGATCGCCGACAACCTGCGCCGTCTGCAATTGTCGGCGACTCTTGTAGCCGGCGACGCGGGCGCGCCTGCCGGCTGGTGGGACGGGCGGCCGTTCGAGCGGATCTTGCTCGATGTGCCGTGCTCGGCGACCGGCGTCATCCGGCGGCACCCGGACATCAAGCTGCTGCGGCGGCCGGAAGATGTCGCAGCGCTTGCGACCAAGCAATTGCAGATGCTGCACGCGTGCTGGGCGCTGCTTGCGCTGGGCGGGCGGCTGGTCTACGCGAGCTGCTCGGCACTGCAGGCCGAAACAGTGGCGGTGGTGGCTGCGTTCAAGGCGACCGTTGCACAGGCGCGCGAGACGACTGCCGCCGTGCGGATCGGGGCAGGGACAGCCGGCATGGACGGCTTTTATTATGCTTGCCTAGAAAAAACCGAAGGACAGTGAGTGGCTGCGAGCCCGAGGCCCGATCGCGAAGCGCGAGATCGCCCCCGTCTGCGACGTGGGCCGGCAGCATTCCCGCTGCTGGTCGCGCTCGTTTGCGTCGGCCTTTGCTACGCGCAGGAGGGCTGGGCGCAGGTCCGCTTCGACATCCGGTCCGCATACGTCGAGCGCGCTGAAGGCGTCTACCAGCTCAACGCGACGCTCGACTTCGATATCGGCGAGGGGGCGCGCGCCGCCGTGCGCGACGGTGCACCGTTTACGCTGCACCTGGAGATCGTGGTCCGGCGCCAGCGCTCGTACTGGCTCGACGAGGGGGTCGCCGCGCTCGACCAGGGCTATGAGCTGGTCTACCACGCGCTCAGCGACCGCTACCTGGTGCGCAACGTGAACAGCGGTGAGCAAGCTTCCTACGCGACACTCGACGCCGCGCTCGACTCGCTGCGCGTCATCAGCAATCTCCCGATCCTCGACCAGGCGCTGGTCCGGCCCGAGCGGCGCCACGAGATCAGCCTGCGCGCCAGCCTCGACGTGCGCACCATGCCGGACACCTTGCGCTTCATCCTGTTCTGGTCCGACGATTGGCGTCAGCGCAGCGAGTGGTACACATGGTCGCCGCGGCTGTAAAGCGGACCCTGGTTTCGATCCTCGTCCTCATCGGTTCGGGGCTATGGGTAGCCGCGCTCCTCATCATGGCGCAGACCGTGCAGCAGTCGGCGCACTTCAGCGACCTGCATCCATTCATCGTCGGCGTCAACGTCGCCGGCCTGCTGGTGCTGCTGATCCTGATCGGCGGCCGCGTCGTGCAGCTCATCCGCGACTGGCGCAAGCGCGTGGTCGGCTCGCGACTGGAAGCGCGCATGGTGTGGATGTCGGCCACGCTGGCGATGGTGCCGCTGCTGCTCGTGTTCTATTTCTCCGTGATGTTCCTCAATCGCGGCATCGACAGCTGGTTCCACGTCGAGATCCGCGAAGGCCTGCAGGACGCGCTCACGCTGTCGCGCGCAGCTCTCGACCTGCGCATGCGCGAGTACATGCAGCGCACGCGCACGATCGCCGATGACCTCGCGGCGAGCGACGATCCTGTGGCGATGCTCGACGACAAGCGCCACCAGACCGAGGCAGTCGAGCTGACGTTGTACGGCGCGAACCGACGCATTCTCGGCACCAGCTCCGAGCGCTTCGGCCAGATCGTGCCGCCGCGCGCGAACGAAGAGATGGTCATGCAGACGCGGCACGAGTACGTGACGCTCGATCCGGTCGCAGGCGGCGGCTTCCTCGTGCGTACGGCCGTGCAGGTGCCGCTGACCTCGCCTGGCGATGAGCCGCGCATGCTCGAAGCTGTGTATCCGGTCGAGCGTCGTCTCGGCGAGCTCGCCGACACCGTGGAGTCCGCGTATCAGCGTTACGGCGAGAAAGCGCGGCTGCGCGAGCCGCTCAAGACCAGCTTCACTCTCACGCTGACCCTGGTGTTGCTGCTGTCGTTGTTCGCCGCGCTGTACGGCGCTTTCTGGTCAGCACGGCGCCTGGTGCGACCGATCCAGGATCTCGTCGCCGGCACGCGCGCCGTCGCGAAGGGCGATTTCGATATGCGCCTGCCGCTCACTTCGCACGATGAAATGGGCATCCTGGTGCATTCGTTCAACGACATGACCAAGCGACTGGCGCGTGCGCGCGAGGATACGCGGCGCAGCCAGCACGCTGTCGAAGCGGAGCGCGCCAACCTCGCAGTCATCCTGGCGCGTCTGTCGACTGGCGTGATTTCACTGGAGCCGGATCGCACCGTGCGCACGGCAAACCAGGCCGCTTGCGCGATCCTCGGCGCCGACGTCGAGAGCGTCATCGGCAAGCCGCTGGCGGAAGCCGGCAAAGGCAGCTCGCTGTTCGAGCAGTTCGACCTGGCCTGCGCCGCTCACCTGGATGCCGGTCAGACGGAGTGGCGCGAGCAACTGGTGCTGCAGGCGGAGTCGTCGCGACGCATCCTGGTGTGCGCCTGTACGACCCTGTCGGGCGAGGATCGCAGCCCCGGCGGTTTCGTCATCGTGTTCGACGACATTACGGCATTGCTGCAGGCCCAGCGCGACGCGGCATGGGGCGAGGTGGCCCGCCGCCTGGCGCACGAGATCAAGAACCCGCTGACGCCGATCCAGCTCTCGGCCGAGCGCATCCGGCGCAAGCTCCTCGGCTCGATGAGCGAGGGCGAGGCGCAGATGCTGGACCGGGCGACGCACACCATCGTGCAGCAGGTCGAGGCGATGAAGGAGATGGTGAACGCCTTCAGCGAATATGCGCGCGCGCCGGAGATGGATGTGTCACGCTTCGACCTGAACCAGCTCATTGCCGAGGTCGCGGAGCTGTACCGCGCAGGCCTCCGCGAGGCTGGGCGGATCGCCCGGCCGAAGCTGAAGCTGGATCCCGCACTGACCGAGATCGAGGCCGACCGCGGGCGCCTGCGGCAGATCCTTCACAATCTGCTTGCCAACGCCATCGAGGCATTGGAAGGTGCGAAGGATCCCGAAATCCGCGTCGAGACCCGGCTGGTCGAGCGGCCCGAAGGCCGGCTGGCCGAGATCACCGTCGAGGACAACGGGCCGGGGTTCCGGCCGGACGTCATCGGGCAGGTGTTCGACCCGTACGTGACCACGAAACCGAAGGGAACGGGCCTGGGGCTGGCGATCGTGAAGAAGATAGTCGAAGAACATGGCGGCAGAATCGAGGCCGACAACGCGCGGACGGGCGGGGCGCGCGTGCGGATCGAGCTGCCGTTGACCGCTGGCGTCCGGACCGGGCCGACGCGCGAGCGGCGTACGGGAGCGAGGAGGGAACGTGCATGAGCGCTGCACGCATACTGGTCGTTGACGATGAATCCGAGATCCGCGGGCTCCTCAAGGAGATCCTCGCGGACGAAGGTTACGAGGTGGACGTCGCGGCGGACGCAGCCGAAGCGCGCGCCATCCGCACGCAGCACGATCCAGACCTCGTGTTGCTGGACATCTGGATGCCGGATACCGATGGCATCACGCTGCTGCGCGAATGGGCGCAGCCGAACGGCGCTTCCTGCCCCGTCGTGATGATGTCGGGTCATGGCACGGTCGAGACCGCAGTCGAAGCGACGCGGCTCGGCGCATTCGACTTCGTCGAGAAGCCGCTGTCGCTCGCCAAGCTCCTGCGCACCGTCGAGCGTGCGCTCGACTCCGGCCGCAACCGCCGCCAGTCCGGCCGTTCGCTCGTGCCGCCGCTGATCGCGCCGGTCGGCAAGAGCCGCGCGATGCACGCGGTGCGCGAGCAGGCCCAGCAGATCGCTCCGCATCAGACACCGGTGCTGATCGTCGGCGAGCCGGGCTCGGGTCGCGAATCGTTCGCGCGTTACATTCATTCGTTGAGCCCGCGCTCCGCGGGCCCGTTCGTGCAGCTCGTCGCGACGGGAGTCAGCGACGAAGGCGCTGCAGCCGCGTTGCACGGCACTGAGGATGCGAGCGGCACTCACGCCGGCGTGTTCGAGCAGGCCACCGGCGGCGTGCTGTTCGTGAACGGTATCGAGGATCTGCCGCCGCGTGCGCAGGGTTTGCTCGTCGCTGCGCTCGAAGCGCAGACCTTTACACGCGTCGGCGGCGCGACGCCGGTGAAGTCGAACGTGCGCATCATTGCGTCGGCGACTTCGCGCTTCCTCAATGCGGATGACAATTCGGGCGTGCGGCTCGAACTGCTGTCGCGCCTGAACGTGATCACACTGCAGGTGCCGCCGTTGCGCGAATACGCGCAGGATGTGCCGGACTTGCTGCGCTACTACGTCGATCGCCTGGTCGACGAGCAGCACCTGCCGTTCCGCCGCTTCGGCGTGGCCGCGCAGAACCGGCTGCGCAACTACCCGTGGCCCGGCAACGTGCGCGAGCTGCGCAACCTGGTGCAGCGGTTGCTGATCATGGGCGGCGAGGAAGAGATCAAGCTCGAAGAGATCGAGCGCGAGCTGGCCGCGCACACGCCGACCAACGAGCCGCTCGTGAAGCAGGATCTGCTGGCGTTGCCGCTGCGCGAGGCGCGCGAGCACTTCGAGCGCGCGTACCTGCAGCAGCAGTTGATCCTGTGCAATGGCAAGGTCGGGCAGCTCGCCAAGCGCGTCGGCATGGAGCGCACGCATCTGTACCGTAAGCTGCGCTCGCTCGGCGTCGACTTCCGGCAGCTCGCCGAGGACTAGCAGCGAGGCTATCGCGTGAGTCTTGAGCTGCGAATGCTCGGAACGCTGAGCGTGTCGCACGAAGACCGCGCTCTCGAGCTGCCACCGTCGCGCAAGGTGCGCGCTCTTCTCGCCTACCTGGCGCTGGCGCCGCGCGCCGTGCCGCGCCACCGCCTCTGTCGGCTGCTATGGGATAACGCGAGCGATCCTCGCGGCGAGCTGCGCTGGTCGCTCAGCAAATTGCGCGGCGTGGTCGGCGCGAGCCGCATTGCCAGCAGCAAAGATTCCATCCGGCTCGACCTGTCGGACTCTTTCGTCGACGCGCTCGAAGTACAGCGCGCAGCGCAAGCAGGCATCGGGACGCTGACAGCAGCCCGCAAGCGCGAGCTGCTTGCGCTGTTCGAGGGTGAGTTCCTCGAAGGGCTGGAGCTCGACGTCAGCCTGGAGCTCACGGCTTGGGTGCTCGCGCAGCGGCGGCAGTTCAATGCCTGGCAGACGGCACTGCTGAAGCGAGTTCCCGAAAGCGCTCCCGCGAGCAGCGCCGCCGAGCAGGCATACGACTGCTACCTGCAGGGACGGCAGCATCTCGCCCGCATGATGCAGCGTGGGCTGGATGCGAGCCGAGCGATGTTCGTTCGTGCGCTCGAGCTCGATCCGGGCTACGCACCAGCGTGGGCCGGGCTCGCCACGGTGCACGCTTGTCTCTACGAGTGGTTCGATCCGCGGCAGGTCGAAGTCAGTCGGGCAGAGCACGCCAGCCGGCGGGCACTGGAGGCAGCGCCGCAGCTCGCCGAGTCTCACGTTGCACGCGGACTAGCAAGATCGCTGACGCGGCACTACGAGGATGCCGTCGGCGAGTTCGAAGCCGCGATTCGCATCAACCCCTACCTGTTCGATGCGTACTACTACTTCGCCCGAACCGTGTTCGCGCGCGGCGATATGGTGCGCGCCGCCGAATTGTTCGGGCTCGCGGCACAGCTCCGCCCCGAAGACTTTCAAAGCCCGTTGCTGCTGGCTACCGCGGCGCGTGCGCTCGGGCAGGAGCACGTGGCGCACGACGCTGTGCTGACCGGTATTGGTCGCGCTCAGCGAGTCCTCGCACTCAATCCGCACGATGGCCGTGCGCTGTCCCTCGGCGCCGGCGCGCTCATCGCCGATAACCAGACCGAGCGCGCGCTCGAATGGTCGAAGCGCTGTCTCGATCTGTATCCGGGCGACACGAGCGCGCTGGTCAATGTCGCTTGCGTGCATGCGCGTGTCGGGCAGCCGGGCGAAGCGCTGGATCTGCTCGATCGCGTCTTCGCCCGCGGTTGCGGCAAGCGCGACTGGATCGTGAACGATCCGGATTACGCCAGCCTGCGCAACGAGCCGCGGTTCCACCGGCTGCTCGGCCAGCTCCGGTAGCCCGGCTCGGGTAACCGTGCTCCCACGGTTATTCCCACGCCCGCCGGTTAGACTTGCCGCCATGCACTCCTGCGGCGGCCTGACAAGACGGTCTGTATTGTTCGGCATCGGCGCGGGACTGTGTGCCCCCCTTCGCGCAGCTACCGATGAGAGGACCGCGGTCATGCCCCGATTCGTCGAAGTCAGCCACGTCATAGAGCCGGGCATGGTGACCTATCCGGGATTGCCGGAGCCGAAGGTCGAAGTCATCGTCGATCACGACAGCTCGCGTGCGCGTTACCAGAACAAGTCGGAGTTCCTCATCGCCTCGCTGCACCTGTGCGGCAACACGGGCACGTACGTCGACTCGCCGCTGCATCGATATCGCGGGGCCACGGACCTGGCGGGCTTGCCGCTGGAACGTGTCGCGCACGTCCCGGTGCGCGTGTTCGACGCGCGCTCGATCGGTCGCGGCGTGGGGCCGCAGCTCTTCAAGGGTGCGGATCTGCGCGGTGCGGCGGTGTTGATCCGGACCGACTTCAGCCAGCACTGGCGCACGGAGCGCTACGGACGCGAGAACCCGTTCCTGACCGCCGCGGCGTGCGAGCTGCTGGTGAACGCTGGGGCGGCGTTCGTCGGCATCGACTCCGTGAACATCGACGATGTACAGGACTTCGTGCGCCCGGCGCACACGATCCTGCTCGGCGCTGGGATTCCGATCTGCGAGCACATGACGAACCTGGAGGCGCTGCCGGAGCATGGTGGCAGGCTGCATGCGGTGCCGATCGCGTGGAAGGGTGGCGCGACGTTTCCAGTGCGTGCGTATGTGCAGTTCGGAGCGGAGTCAGGCTAAAGCCTGACCCACAAGAGCTGCACACAGTCAGATTCCCGTGGGTCAGGCTTGAGCCTGACTCTTACTCGCCGACGCGGATGACCAGGGCGTCGATGCGGGCGTTGCGCAGTTTGCTGCGCGTCTCTTCCAGCTTCTGCAAATTCGTGATCGGCCCGACCCGGACTCTGTGCCAGGTGTCGCGGTCGATCGTGACCTTCTGAATCTTCGATTCCACGCCCTGCATCGCGATCAGCGCACGCACGCGGTCCGCATCCGCATGATTGCGGAACGAGCCTGCCTGCAGGATGTACGCGCCCGGCTTCTCCACCGGTCCTGCCCCCGGACCGGCTGCCGGCGCCGACGTGCCATCCTGTTCCGGGATGACCACTTCGAACTTCGGCAGCATCTCGTAGAACTCGAACTGCGTTTCGTCGTCCTGCGACGCAGGTGCGGGCTTCGTTGCCTTCGCGGTCGCCGGGGCTTCGTCGCGCGTCATCGGCGGCGATTCCTGCGCGAGCCGCGCTGCCGGGCGACGATCGAACAAGTACACGCCGACGGCGACGGCCAGCCCGAGCGCGAGCCCGACGACGAAGCCGGCGATGCCGGAGAGGTTGCCGGAGCCGCCCGTGCGTCGCTTCGAGTGCTTGTAGTCGCGCGCCACTAGGTCTTCTCCACCTTCTCCACCTTCTCCATCTTCTCCGGCGCCGACACGCCGAGCAGCTTCAGGCCGTTCTCCAGCACCTGCCGGGTCGCTGCCACGAGATTGAGCCGCGCGTTGCGCAGGCCGACGTCGTCGACGATGAAGGTGTGCGCGTTGTAATACGTGTGGAAGTCGCCTGCGAGATCGCGCAGGTAATGCGCGAGCTGGTGCGGCTCCAGCGCGCGGGCTGCGCCTTCCAGCAACTCGGGGTAGTAGGTGACGCGGCGGATCAACGCCTTCTCATGCGGCTCGCTCAGCCGCGCGACGTTGCGCTCGCCGAGCTCGCGATCGTGCGTGTGGCCCTTCTCCTGGAGCTGGCGGAACACGCTGCAGACACGCGCGTGCGCGTACTGCACGTAGTAGACGGGATTCTCTTCGCTCTGCGACAGCGCGAGATCCACGTCGAACACGAACTCCGAATCGGCGCGCCGCGACACGAGAAAGAAGCGTACGGCGTCGCGACCGACCCACTCGATCAGGTCGCGCAGCGTGACGTAGTCGCCGGTGCGCTTGGAGATCTTCACCTCCTCGCCGCTGCGCATCACCTTGACCATCTTGTGCAGGATGTAATCCGGATAGCCCTGCGGGATGTTCATGCTCAACGCCTGCAGGCCGGCGCGCACGCGCGCGATCGTGCCGTGGTGATCGGTGCCCTGCACGTTGATCGCGACGCGAAAGCCGCGCTGCCACTTGGTGACGTGATACGCGACGTCCGGCACGAAGTAGGTATACGTGCCGTCGGACTTGCGCATCACGCGGTCTTTGTCGTCTCCGTAGTCGGTCGTGCGCAGCCACAGCGCGCCGTCCTTCTCGTAGGTCTTGCCGCTCGCGACGAGCGCGTTCACCGTCGTATCGACTTTGCTCTCGGTGTAGAGACTCGACTCCAGGTAGTAGACGTTGAAGCGCACGCCGAACTTCTGCAGGTCGAGATCCTGCTCGCGCCGCAGGTACGCGACAGCGAAGCGCCGCACGGCCTCGATGTCGTCGGCCTTGCCGGTCGCCTTGACCGTTTCGCCGTCGAACGCGTTCACGGCCTTCTTCGCGAGAAAGTCGTCGGCGATGTCCTGGATGTACTCGCCGTTGTACGCCGCTTCCGGCCAGCCAGGCTCGCCCGGCTTGATGCCGCGCGCCCGTGCCTGCACCGACAGCGCGAGATTCTGGATCTGCACGCCGGCGTCGTTGTAGTAGAACTCGCGGCTCACCTCGTAGCCCTGCGACAGCAGCAGCGAGGCGAGTGCGTCGCCGAGCGCCGCCTGCCGGCCGTGACCGACGTGCAGCGGACCGGTCGGATTGGCGGAAACGAATTCGACGACAGTGCTCGTGCCGGCGCCGCGCTTGCTGTAACCGTACGTCGGGCCGAGCGCAAAGATGCGTGACAGCTCCTGCTGGTACGCCTGCGCCGAGAGATGGAAGTTGAGGAAGCCCGGGCCGGCGATCTCGGCCCGCTCGATCAGCTCGCTCGCCGGCAGCGCCGCGAGGATCGCCTGCGCCAGCTGCCGCGGATTGCGGCGCGCCGGTTTCGCCAGCTGCAACGCGACGTTCGTGGCGAAGTCGCCGTGCGCAGCATCGCGCGTGCGCTCGATGTCGACGACGGGGCGGACGATGTCGGCGGGCAGGATGTCGGCCGGCAGGGTGGCGAGCGCCGCCTGGACGAGTTGTTCAATGCGAAATTTCACAGCGCGAGTCTAGCAGGCTGCAGGTCGGGCTTTAGCGCGACATCCTCAGCTCAGGTCCAACGCATCGACGTCTATGGACCATCGCACCCGGCGGGCTTCCGGCAGCGTTTCGAGTGCCGGCAGCCACGTGCTCATGAACTTCTGTAACGGAGAATGCGTAGCCGCGTGCAGCAGGACCTGCGCGCGATAGCGTCCGGCGCGTCGCTCCATCGGTGCGGGGGCCGGGCCGAGGAGCTGCACGCCATGCAGTGTCTCGCGGCGGGTTGCAGCAAGCGCCGCACGCAAGAATTTCATGGGAGCGAGCGCCGTTGCGGCTTCGGCGCGCAGCAGTGCGATGCGTGCGAACGGCGGCCACTCGCTTTGTTCGCGCTCTTGCAGCGCCCCGGCCGCGAACGCCTCGTAGCCGCCTTCCAGCAGCAACTTCAGCAGCGGATGCTCGGGGTACTCCGTCTGAATCAGCACCTCGCCGGGTCGTTCGGCGCGGCCCGCGCGGCCTGCGACCTGCACGATCGTTTGCGCGAGCCGCTCGCCCGCACGGAAGTCCGCGCTGAACAGGCCCTGGTCGGCGTTCAGCACGACGACCAGCGTCACGTTCGGAAAGTCGTGACCCTTGGTGAGCATCTGCGTGCCGACGAGGATGCGCACTTCCTTGCTGTCGACGCGCGCCAGCGTCGCCTCCAGCTCGCCGCGCCGGCGCACGGCGTCGCGGTCGATGCGCGCCAGCGCCGCGTCCGGAAAGAGCTGTCGGACCGTTTCCTCGATGCGCTCGGTTCCCTGTCCGACAGGCTTCGCCGGCTGGCCGCAGTTCGCGCACTGCTCGGGCAGCGGTTGCTGCGATCCGCAGTGATGGCAGATCAGATGCTGCGCGCGGCCGTGAACCGTGAGATGCGCGTCGCAGCGCCTGCAATGCGCCGACCAGCCGCAGGCGGGACAGAACAGCACCGGCGCATACCCGCGGCGATTCAGGAACAGCATGACCTGGCCGTCGGCATCGAGATGGCGGCGGATCGCGAGCACCGCGGGCGTTGCGATTCCCTGCGTTTCGCCATGGGCGCGCAGGTCGATCAATGCCATGCGCGGCGGCTGCGCGTTTGCCGCTGCGCGCAAAGGCAGTCGCGACATCCACTGTGTCTGGCGCTGCGCCCGGTGCAAAGTCTCCAGCGACGGCGTGGCCGAGCCGAGGACGACCGGAATTCCCAGTCGCTGTGCGCGCACGATGGCGAGGTCGCGAGCGGAGTAGCGGAATCCTTCCTGCTGCTTGAACGAGCCGTCGTGTTCCTCGTCGACGACGATCAATCCGGGACGCACGAGCGGACTGAACACTGCCGAGCGGGTGCCGATCACGATGCTCGCCCGGCCCTCGCCGGCGCTGCGCCAGGCGGCGAGTCGCTCGCCGTCGCTCAGGTTCGAGTGCAGCACCGCCAGCGGTGTATCGAAGCGCGCACGAAAGCGCGCGATGAGCTGCGGAGTCAGCGCGATCTCGGGCACGAGCACCAGCGCCTGCTCCTTGCGCTCGATGACGGCGGCGATGGTGCGCAGGTAGACCTCGGTCTTGCCGCTGCCGGTCACGCCATAGAGCAGGTGGGACGCGAAGCTGCCGAGCGTGCCGCTGATCCGCTGCACGGCTTCGTGCTGCGCATCGTTCAACGTCGGGCCCTCACGCGACGTTGGAGTCGCGAGCTCGCTCGTCGGCACGCGCTTGGCCTGCGCCACGTAGCCGCGCGCTTCCAGTTTGCGCAGCAGTTCCGGCGTGCCGTCGGCCGCGGCCAGGAGATCGGCCGCTGGCATTTCACCGGCATCCCTGAGCGCCGCAACGATCGCGCGGAGACGAACTGCGCGCGCTGTGAGCTGCGCGAGCGCTTCGCGCCGACCCAGCTCCGTCAGCGACCACACGATCGTCTCTTCTCGCAGAGGCGTGCCGACGCGCAGCGGCGCCGGCATGGCGGCAGCGATCACCTCGCCGACCGGATGACGGTAGTAGTCCGCTGACCAGAGCAGGAGCTGCAGGAGGGTGGAGTCGAACGTCGGCTCCTCGTCGACGCCACCGAACGCGGATCGCAGCTTGGCGGCAGGCACGTCCGTGCGATCGCGACGTTCGACGACGACTCCGACTACGCGCCGGCGGCCGAACGGCACCCAGACGCGCTGACCCGGCGCGATGTCCGGCTGCTGTGCCGGAGCGCGGTAGTCGAACGTCCGCCGCAGCGGCGTGTCGATTGCAACTACCAGGATCACTTCGCGTCGCACTCTATGCACAGATCCTGTGGAAAAGTCTGTGCATGGATTGGGGTGAAGAGGGCCAAGTGCTCACCGCAAGGAGAGATTCCGGAGTTGGTCATAATTTGTTCGTCAACCGATCGGCGCGCCGTGCGTTGAACTACCGAATGCCTGTTCCGAGGTCTGCGCATGCCTGCTTCTGTTAGCCTCGCCGCGTTTACCGGGCCGCTGGCGACCTTGCGGTGGGACGACGGGACCCGGGCGTCCGTGGAGGAACCGATTCTGGAGCAGGCGCGGGCACTCGACCGTTTTCTCGCGAGTATCGAGAAGCGCGCCTTCCGCATGGCGCGCATCGCCCTGCGGCACGACGAGGACGCCCTCGACAGCGTCCAGGACGCGATGCTCCAGCTCGCCCGCCACTACGGCCGGCGGCCGAGCGAGGAATGGCGCCCGCTCTTCTACCGCATTTTGCAGAACCGCATTCGCGATTGTCAGCGCCGCCGCCGGGTCCAGGCCCGGATCATGGCGTGGCTGCCGGGGTTGAAGTCGCAGGACGACCCTATCGCCGACGAGTTCGCGGCCGTCCCGGACCGTGCGCCGCTGCCGGCGGACCAACTGGCTACCGACCAGGCCATGCAGGTGCTCGAGCGCTCGCTGGCCGATCTGCCGGGCCGGCAGCAGGAAGCGTTCATGCTGCGCGTTTTCGAGGGCATGGACGTCGCGCAGACCGCGGCGGCGATGGGATGCAGCGAAGGCAGCGTCAAGACACACTATTCGCGGGCTGTGCACACGCTGCGCGAGCAGCTTGGAGTGGCGTGGTGAGCGACAACTTCGAAGACAAGGCACGGGCACTGTTCGAGGACAGCGTCGAACGGCTGGATGCGCGCACGCGATCGAAGCTGACCCAGGCGCGCAATCGCGCGCTCGACGAGGTGCAGAAGGGCGCGGCGCGCCGCCGCTGGATCTGGGCGCCTGCCGGCGGGTTTGCCGTCGCTGCGGTCGTTGCGGTGGGCATCGTGCTGTCGTCGGGCCGCACGCCGCCGTCGCCCGGCCCGGCCGCGCTCGAAGACCTGGAAATCGTCGCCGACTCGGAGAACCTCGACCTGCTGCAGGACCAGGACGTGGAGTTCTACGCCTGGCTGGACGAGCAATGAGATTCGCCGCGGTCGTCCTGTCGCTGTGCATGGGCCTCGCAGTCGCGCACGCCGCGCGCGCGGCTGAGCCGCCGAGCGCAGCAGCGCCGGCCGCGGGCGTGCCGTGGGCACAGCTCTCCGACGATCAACGCAAGCTCCTCTCCGATCTCCAGCCGCGCTGGAGTCAGCTCCCGCCCGAGCGACAAAGGCGGCTCGCTCGCAGCTCGCAACGCTGGCTCAACCTGCCGCCGGAGCAGCGCGACGAGGCGCGGGAAGGCTTTCGCCGCTGGCAGTCGCTGAACGCGGAGCAGCGTCGGGAAATCCGCCGCCGCTTTCAGCAATTCAACGACCTGCCCGAGGAGGAGCAGGCGCGCATCCGCGACAACTATCGCCGCTTCCGCGACCTGACCCCCGAGCAGCGCCAGGCGCTGCGCAAGCGTTTCAAGGAGTTGACGCCGGAGGAGCGGCAGCGCCTGCGGGAGCGCATGCGCCAGCACCCGAACTGAACGGACTGTAACTTTATCCGGCTGTACGCTGTCGGCCGCGCCATTTAGACTGCAACGACAGTTGATTGCGCGTGGCGCATAACCAAAAGCATGGTCGATAGCGTGTTCGCCGCGTGCGTCCTCATCCCCGTCTTCAACCACGAGCACGCGATCGCGTCCGTCGTCGATAGCGTTCGTGTGCACGGCCTGCCCGTGCTGCTGGTCGACGATGGCTCCGATGCCGTCTGCGCGAACGAGCTGCAGCGGTTGAGCAAACTCCCGGACGTGACTCTGCTGCGGCACGAGTTCAATCGCGGCAAGGGCGCGGCCGTGTGCACCGGGCTGCGCGCCGCCCGGCAGCGGGGCTTTACTCACGCGGTGCAGGTCGATGCCGACGGTCAGCACACGCTCGGCGACATTCGACGCTTCGTCGATGAGGCGCGCAGCTACCCGGGCAGTCTCATCTGCGGCGCGCCGCTGTTCGACGCGAGCATGCCTGTCTCGCGTCGCTATGGGCGTCCTCTCAACCACGCGATGGTGTGGCTCGAAACGCTGTCGTTCGACGTCGTCGATTCGATGTGCGGTTTCCGCGTCTATCCGCTCGCGCGAACTCTCGCGCTGCTGGACAGCCAGCGGCTCGGGCTGCGCATGAACTTCGACACTGAGATCCTGGTGCGGCTGCACTGGCGCGACGTGCCGATGCGCTGGTTGCCGACGCGCGTTTCGTATCCCGCCGACGGCGTTTCGCACTACCGCGTGTTCTTCGACAACGTGCACGCCATCGGTCTGCACGCGCGGCTGTTCGTCGAGATGCTGGTGCGCCTGCCCGTGCTGCTGTGGAAGAAATCGCTGCGCGCCGGCGAAGCGCGGCACGAAGAGAAACGCAACGCGAATGCCTGAACAACGCGATATCGTCGTGGTCGGCGCCGGACCGTCGGGCTCGATCGCCTCGGCGCTGCTCAAGCGCCGCGGCTGGGACGTGCTGGTGCTCGAAGCGCAGCAGTTTCCGCGTTTCTCGATCGGCGAGAGCCTGCTGGCCCACTGCCTGGATTTCGTCGCCGAGGCCGGCATGATGGACGCCGTGGAAGCGGCCGGCTTTCAGTACAAGAACGGCGCAGCGTTCATTCGCGGCACGGAATACGGCGAGTTCGACTTCGCCGACAAGTTCACCGCCGGGCGCGATTCCACGTTCCAGGTGCAGCGTGCGGCGTTCGACAAGCTGCTGGCCGACGAAGCCGGGAAGCAGGGAGTCGAGATCCGATACCAGGTGCGCGTCGCTGCCGTCGACGTCACTTCGACCCAGAGTGGACGCCCACGACCGCGGGTGCGTGCGCAGGACGCAGGACGCGAATACGACGTCGAAGCGCGGTTCATACTCGATGCCAGCGGCTTCGGCCGCACACTGCCGAAACTCCTGCAGCTCGAGACGCCCTCGGCGTTCCCGGTGCGCAACGCGGTGTTCACGCACGTCGCGGACCACGCGCCCGCCGGCTCGTTCGATCGCAACAAGATCCAGGTCGTGATCCATCCGCGGCATCGCGACGTCTGGTACTGGTTGATCCCGTTCCCGCACGGGCGCTGCTCGCTCGGCTGCGTGGCGCGCGCGGATTTCTTCGAAGCCTATCCGAGCGACCTGGATCAGCGGCTGCGGGCGCTGGTCGCCGAGGAGCCGTTCCTCGCGCGAGTGCTGGCGAACGCGCAATGGGATACGCCGGCGCGCGGCTTGTCCGGTTACGCCGCGAACGTCAAAGCAATGCACGGCCCCGGCTTCGCGCTGCTCGGCAACGCCGCAGAGTTTCTCGATCCCGTGTTCTCCTCCGGCGTGACGATTGCGATGCGCTCCGCAAGCATGGCGGCGCGCGTGCTCGACCGGCAGTTGCGCGGCGAGACCGTCGACTGGCAGTCGCAGTTCGAAGTACCGCTGCGCAAAGGCGTGGATACGTTCCGCGCCTACGTGCGCGCCTGGTACGACGGCCGCTTCCAGGACATCATGTTCGCGAAGACGCAGCCGCCGGAGATCCGCCGCATGATCTGCTCGATCCTCGCCGGCTACGCCTGGGACGAAGCGAATCCGTTCGTTGCCGAGCCGGAGCGGCGGCTCGACATGGTCGCCAAGCTGTGTGCGGCGTGAGCCCGAACCCGTAACTGACATGAGCAACACAGTCCTCGTCACCGGTTCCAGCCGCGGCATCGGCCGCGCGATCGCTTTGCGCGCAGCAGCGGATGGCTTCGACGTCGTCGTCCATTGCCATTCGCATCGCGACGAAGGCGACGCGGTGGCACGCGCAATCGAGGCGATCGGCCGCACCGCTCGCGTGCTGCAGTTCGACGTCGCCGATCGTCCCGCCTGCCGCGAAGCTCTCACGCGCGACATCGAGACTCACGGCGCGTACTACGGCGTCGTGTGCAACGCAGGCTCGTACGCGGACACTGCGTTCCCCGCGATGACGGACGAGCAATGGGACGGTGTCCTGCGCACGAATCTCGATGCGTTCTACAACGTGCTGCAGCCGTGCGTGATGCCGATGGTGCGGCGGCACGCACCCGGGCGCATCGTCACGATTTCCTCGGTGTCCGGGATGATGGGGAATCGCGGCCAGGTCAACTACAGCGCTGCCAAGGCCGGCATCATCGGCGCCACGAAGGCGCTCGCGCTGGAGCTCGCGAAGCGCAAGATCACGGTCAATTGCGTGGCGCCGGGCCTGATCGCGACCGACATGATCGACGAGCAGGTGCCGACCGAAGACATTCTCGATGCGATTCCGACGCAACGTGCGGGCACGCCGGAGGAAGTCGCAGCGGTCGTCGCGTTCCTGCTGTCCGCCGACGCTTCCTACGTCACGCGACAGGTCATCGCAGTCAACGGCGGTTTGTGCTGACCGACCTGCCGCTGTTCGCACCCGCGGATGCCACGCGCCCGATTGCCTGGCGCGACGGTCGACAGATCTTTCTCGGCGAGTTCGCGCGCGACGTCGCTGCGATCGCGCGCACGCTGCCGGCCGGCGCCGCGATGATCGATCTTTGCGAGGATCGCTATCGATTCCTCACGGCCTATGCCGCCGCACTGAGCGTCGGCCACGCGGCACTGTTGCCGCCGACGCGCGCCGAGCACGTCGTGCAGGAGATCGAAGCTGCGCATCGCGGCAGTTATCGGTATGAAGACGAGGCAGTCGACACAGCACTGGCGGTGGCGAAGATCGACGGATCGATCGAGTTGCGAATTCCCGCGGCGCAGATCGCAATGATCGGTTTCACCTCGGGCAGTACAGGACGACCGCAGAGCTATCCGAAGAACTGGCGCAGCGTGATCGGCAGCAGCACGTGCAACGCACACGCGATTCGCACTGCTCTCGGCGTCGCGAGCGACGCGCCCGTGTGGCTTCTGGCGACGGTCCCGCCACAACATACATACGGAATGGAATTCAGCGTGCTGTTGCCGCTGATCGCGGGCATGGCCGTGCATGCCGCGCGTCCATTGTTTCCAGCGGATATCGCACGCGCGCTCGACGAGTTGCCGGCGCCGCGCGTGCTCGTCAGCACTCCGGTGCATCTGCGCGCGCTCGTCGAATCGCCGCAGCAGTTTCCTCGTGCGGCGCTGATCGTCTCCGCGACCGCTCCGCTCGATCGAGAGCTGGCCCAGGCCGTGGAAGCAAAACTCGGCGGACGCTTGCTGGAGATCTTCGGCTCGACCGAGACGTGCGCGTTCGCGAGCCGGCGCACCGCGCTCGAGGACCTGTGGAGATTGCACGATGACGTGCGACTCGAACCGATGACGCAGGGCACGCTGGTCGCCGCGCCGTGGCATCCGCAACCGATCCTGCTCCAGGATCATCTCGAGCTGAGCGCCCCGTGCGAATTTCGCGTCCGTGGCCGCAACGCGGACCTGATCGAAGTTGCCGGGAAACGCGCCTCGCTCGCGGACCTCACGCGCCGCCTGCTCGCGCTCGACGGCGTGCAGGACGCAGTCGTATTTCAGCCCGGCGAGGCTTCCGTCGCGACGATTCGCCGCGTCGCTGCTCTCGTGGTCGCACCCGGTCTCACTGCCGCCCAGATTCAGCAACATCTTGCGGGAAGCATCGATCCCGCCTTCATCCCGCGCCCGCTGATCCTCGTCGACGCCCTGCCGCGCAACGAGCTCGGCAAACTCCCGCGCGAAGCGCTTCTCTCTGCACTAACCGCCAACCGCTAACCGCCAACCGCTTCTCCTTGCTACACTTCGCCTCGCAGCGCCGCATCGTCGCGTAAGAAAATTTTCCATGTCAGCACCCCAGTCGGCCGGCGAGCGCGAGCTTGCCGAACTCATCGTGACCGCGCTCAATCTCGAGGGCGTCACGCCGGCGGACATCGATCCGGAGGCGCCGCTGTTCAAGACCGGTCTCGGGCTCGACTCGATCGACGCGCTGGAGCTGGCGCTGGAGATTTCCAAGCGTTACGGCTTCCAGCTGCGCTCAGACGACGAGAACAACCTGCGCATCTTCCGCTCGCTGCGCTCGCTGGCCGCGCACATCGAGCGCCATCGCACCGGCTGACATGTCCGCCTCGAAGTTCCGGCAGCTGCGTGTCACCGCCTACACGGTATGCACGGCGGCGGGAACCGGTCGCGCGGCAACGCTGAACGCGCTCGACGAGCGTCGCAGCGGCCTCACTCGCAACGACTTCGGTCCGAGCCCGCTCGCAACCTGGATCGGCCGCGTCGCCGGACTCGAAGCGGACCCGTTGCCTGCGGCGTGGGCCGAATGGGAATGTCGCAACAACCGGCTCGCGTGGCGCGGCCTGGTTTCCGACGATTTCAACGATGAGGTTGCTGCTGCACGCGAGCGCTACGGTGCTGAGCGCGTCGCTGTCGTGATCGGCACCTCGACGGCGAGCATCGGTGCCAGCGAGGACGCGTATCGGCGGCTCGAGCCCGACGGACGCTATCCGCCCGACTTGCGACGGCCCATCGTCCACACGCCGCATTCGCTGGGCAATTTCGTGCAGCATGCGCTCGGGCTACGCGGCATCGCAGTTACCGTCGCGACGGCGTGTTCGTCGAGCGCGAAGGTCTTCGGACAGGCAGAGCGATTGATCCGGGCGGGTCTCGCCGACGCAGCCGTCGTCGGCGGTGTCGACACGCTATGCGGCAGCACTTTGTTCGGCTTCAACTCGCTGGAGCTGATCGCGAGCGAGTGTTGCAAGCCGTTCGACGTGGCTCGGCACGGCATCAATATCGGCGAAGCTGCGGGCTTCGCGCTGCTCGAACGCGACGCCGCAAGCGGCCCGTGGCTGCTCGGCTACGGCGAGTCGAGCGATGCGCATCACATGTCGGCACCGCATCCCGAAGGCGTCGGCGCGCGCCGCGCGTTGCAGGATGCACTGGAATCGGCGGGACTCACGCCGGCAAGCATCGACTACATCAATCTGCACGGCACGGCCACTCTGAAGAACGACGAGGTCGAAGCGCGGCTCGTCGCCGATTTGTTTCCGTCGCGCACGTTCGCAAGCTCGACGAAAGGCTGGACCGGTCATACGCTCGGCGCCGCGGGCATCGTCGAGGCTGCGATCAGCCTGCTCGCGCTGGAGCACGGCGTGCTGCCGGGCACGCTCAACACGGAGCAGCTCGATCCGGTCTGCGGCCCGCAGATCCGTCGCGAGAACGAGCGGCGGCGCGCGCAGCGGGCGCTGAGTTTTTCCTTCGGCTTCGGCGGCAGCAATTGTGTGCTCGCGTTCGGTCGGGGCGATCTGCAATGAGCGCCGCGCTGCCGTCTGTTGCGATCGAAGGCATCGCGTTCTGGCACACGCGGCTGCCAGGCTGGGCGACTGCACGCGCAGTGATACGCGGCGAGCGGGATGCACCCCCAACTGCGGAGAAGCGGCCGACGCCGAGCTTGCTCGCGCCGACTGAGCGACGCCGCGCGCCCGACACAGTTGCGCTCGCGCTCGAAGTTGCATCAGGGGCGTGCGAAGCTGCCGGTCGTTCGCCGTCGCAATTGCGTGCGGTGTTCGCGTCGACGTACGGAGATCTCGGGATCAGCGATTACATGTGCGCGACGCTCGCTGGCACGCCGACGCTGATCTCGCCGACGAAGTTCCACAACTCCGTTCACAACGCAGCCGCGGGTTATTGGAGTATCGGCACTTCGAGTCATGCGCCGTACACGGCCATCAGCGCCTATCGCCATACATTCGGGAACGCCGTGCTCGAGGCCGCAACGCAAGTCGCATGCGAAGGTCAATCGGTCGTGTGCGTCGCCTTCGATGTCGAAGCCACGGGTCCGCTCGGGACCGTTGCTCCGAGCCGCGGATTGCTCGGCGTCGCACTGGTGCTCGCACCGCCGGGCAGTGAATCCCATCGCGCGCTGACGTTGCGCGTCGAGCAGGGTAGTGCTGCGAACATCACGCCGGCGCGTTCGCCGGCCGCAGCGCTCGTTGCTGACAACGCTCTTGCGCCGTGCCTGCCGTTCTTCGAGGCGCTCGCGGATCCGGCGACGGGCAACGTCGTGCTCGCGTTGAGCGATCACAGTCTGCTGCACGCGCAAGTGCGCTGACCGCATGAGTCACTCGCACTTGCTGTTGCAGATCGTCGTGATCCTGGGCACCGCACGCCTGCTCGGCCTGTTGCTGCGCTACTTCGGCCAGGCGTCGGTCGTGGGCGAGATGGCGGCGGGCTTCGTAATCGGCCCGGTGGTGTTCGGCGCGCTGGCGCCGGACCTGCACGCGCGCATCTTCGATCCGCAGAGCCTCGGGATGCTGAACGGGTTGTCGCAACTCGGCCTGGTGCTGTTCATGTTCATCGTGGGCGCGGAGCTGCGCCTGCCGAGCGGCGTGCAGCGCCAGTTGTTCGCGGCAGGCCGCATCGGTTTGTTTTCGGTCATCGTGCCGATGGCCCTCGGCTTGCCGATGGCGGCCTTGCTCTACGATTCGTTCGCGCCTGCAGGCGTCGCGTTCTGGCCGTTCGCGCTGTTCATGGCGGCGTCCGTGTCGATCACCGCCTTTCCCGTGATGGCGCGAATTCTCAAAGAGCGCGGCATGACGCATACGACTGTCGGACGCCTGGGGCTCACGGGAGCTGCGGTCGCCGATGTGCTGGCGTGGGTGATGCTGGCAGCGGTTCTGATCCTCGCCAGCAGTACCGGCGACTGGACGCAGCTCGCACGAACCGTCGGCGGCCTCGGCGCCCTGATTGCGGCGCTGTTCCTCGTGGTCAAACCGCTGATCACGCGCCTGATCCAGCGCTATGCAGCGAATGGCAAGCCGGAAGGCGCGCTGCTCGCAACGCTGCTGATCGGAACATTCGCGTGCGCGTACATCACGGACCTGCTCGGTGTGCACGCAGTGTTCGGTGCCTTCGTGTTCGGCGCGTGTCTGCCGCGCGACGATCGACTCATGGCCGCGTTGATCGAGCGCATCGAGCACGTCGCCATCCTCGTGCTGATGCCGATTTTTTTCGCGCTCGCCGGACTGAGCACGACGCCGGACGCATTCGGTGGCGCCGGCCTCGGCGCGTTGCTGTTCATTCTTGCAGTCGCGATCGTCGGCAAAGTCGTTGGCAGCGCGGCTGCCGCCCGCTTCGGCGGTCAGTCGTGGCGCACGTCGCTGGCAGTCGGCTCGCTCATGAATGCGCGGGGCATGATGGAGCTGATCGCCATCAAGGTCGGCCTGGACGTCGGCATGATCGGCCCGGAGCTGTTCACGATGCTCATGGTCATGGCGATCGTGACGACGGTGATGACCGGCCCGCTGCTCACGCTGTTCGCGGAGCCTGAAGCATCACGGCAGCCCGGCCTTCCGCCAGCAACTCGCCGCGATGAGTGACTCGGAACGAATACTGGAGACTCGACGCTTCGGTGTGCAGGCATTCCGCCTCGACCCGCAGGCTCGACGGCAGATCGTGAATCCAGTCGCGCGCGAACGTCACTGAGCGCATCGCCACGAGCATTCCGTCCGCCGCCGCAGGCGTGCCGGCGAGCAGCGCGCCGTGAACTGCCATCGCTTGTGCGCCGTACTCGCAGAGATGAATTGCGCGCAACTTGTCTGCGACGCGCAGCGGGTTGGACGATGAGCGATGGCTGTCAGTCTCCAGCACCACGCGCCGCTCATCCCACTCGACGATGCGCTCGAGCAGGCACATGGCACCCTGGTGCGGGATGAGCGAAGCAATGGGGACATTCCTCAGTTCCGGCCGCGTCAGCAACAGCGCGAGCGCGAAGTTGAACACGACACCGAGTGTCACAGTCACGCCGATCGCGCGCAGGACCGGCACGTCCGAGATCATCAGCAGCGCAAACACCATCAGCGTCGAGAGCGAGCAGACGAGCACGGCGTGCAGCGTGCGTCGCTGTTCGGCCCGATCCGCAGACGCATGTTCGAAGAACAGTGCGTAGTCGAGGCCCAGGCCGGCAGCGAGGATCAGCGAGATCAGATGAAACAGGTTGAGCGATACGCCGCTCCCGCGCAGCACAGCGAGCACGATGAGCGTCGTGAGTGCCATCGGCGCGAGCACCCGATAGATCCGTGATCTCGAACGCAACGCACATGCTATGACGCCGATGAGCAGCAGCGACGCGACCGCGAGCGTCCAGAGCATGCGCGAGCGCTGCGCTGCCACGAGCGCTTCCGACTCGCCCTTCGTGTCGAGCAGCCGCACGTCGCTGCCGGCCGCTGCGGCGAGTGCTCGCAGCGCGGCCACGTCCTGCACACCGCTGAAGGTGATCAATGCGTTCGTTCTCTCGCGCCGCTGCGAGATCAGCATGTCCATGCTCGCGCCGAGGCTGCTCTTGCGCATCGACTCGATCGACAACGGCGGCAGCGTTCGCGCGCGCTCGACGTCCTGGACGAACGGCTCGAACACATCCGGTCGAAACGGCGTACCGACCAGCGCTTCGCGCAACGCGCTGCGCAGCGTGTCGAGATCGGGCAGACGTTGCTGACGACGCAACTGACTCGCGGCGCTCGGCACATAGCGCGCGGCGTGGTCGTAGCCACCGATCGCCCGTCGCTCGATCAACTCTCGCAAGCCCGGTTCGAGCGCTTCGAGCCTGCCCAGCGCCGCGTCGCTGTTCGCGGCATCGACGACCAGCAAGTAACGAACGTCCGGCGTGCCGAGCTCGCCGCGCAGTCGCTGATCCTGCAGCAGCAGGTCCTCGGGAACGGGCGTCAGGCGCGCGAGATCGTTTTCCCAGAACTGTCGCGGCGCTAGCGCGATCACCGCCAGAGCGACCACGGCGATGACCGCTGCAATCCACCGCATTCGCGGCAGTGCCTCGATCCGATTCCACAAGCGATCGAGAAAGCGCGAGGCGCCGAAGTCCTGCGCCACACGCGCCATCAACGGCGGCAACCCGAATCGCGTCGTCAATCCGGCGACCGCGAGTCCGGCCACCGTGAAGCACGCAAGCTGCGCAAGTCCGATGACGCCCGAGAACAGGAACGTGAAGTACGCGATGCAGGTGCTCGCGACGCCGGTGGCGAGCGTCGGCCAAAGGTGTCGTGCAATTGCCGCCGGCTCCTCGTCCGGACGCCGGTGACTCAGCAAATGCAGCGGATAGTCTTGCGCCACGCCGATCAGCGTGAATCCGAAGGCGAGCGTGATGCCATGCACGGTGCCGAACAACGCACTCACCACGGCCAACCCGACGAGCCCGGCGCTCGCGAGCGGCAAGATGCTGAGCACGATGCTGCCGATGCGGCGATACGCGATCAGCAGCAACAGGATCATGCCGACAGTTGCCGCTGTGCCGAAAGCCTGCGCTTGCCCGCGCGTGCGCTCTTCCATCAGCACCGAGAATTTTCCGGCGCCGCTGACCGCCATCTTCACGGGCGCGCCGGCTGCTGCGGAGGCCAGCGCACGTTGCAGCTCCGCCAGCGCGGCTCGTTGACGGTCCGGATCGAACGCCGGTGCCTCGGTTGCGGCGAGCAGCAGCGCACGATGGCCGCTGCGATCGAACCACACGTCGTACTCGCGCCGCGGCTCCTGCATCGGCTGCCAGCCTTGCAGCAGCTTCAGCATTTCGAGCGTCGGGTCGCGGGGTAGCCACGGTTCCAGGAAGCTCCCGGCCGGCGACGCGAGATCGCGAGCACGCGCCAGCAACTCAGCATGCAGGTACTGCGCATCGAAGCGCTGCGTATCGAGTGTCGGCGACAGCAGGAAGCGATAGGGCAGCAACTCGTCCGGCACCGAGTCGAGCGCGAACTCGCCGTTCGTGATCAGTCGGAACTCACGGCTGTCCTGCAGCGTCGCGACCAGCTCGCGCGAAACATCTGCGAGCTGCTCCGGTGGCGCACCGTCCAGCGCAATTGCGAGCACGCGCGAAGCAGGACCTTCGCCGACTTCTTCGAGCAGCAAGCGCTGTTCCGGAGTCGTCGGGCTCGGCAGGAACAGGCGCAGGTCGGCGCCGACGACGAGCTGACGCTGCACGAACCAGCCGAGGATCGCGAGTGCGACGACCCATGCGGCGAGCAGCAGCAGCGCTTGCGGAGTGCGCTTCAAGCGCCGCGCCCTTGGCAGAGTTCCTTCAGCGATTCCAGCGTGTCGCTCCTCGCGACCTCGCCGGCAGCATCTCCCAGGATCATCACGCTGGCGCCGCCGTCGGCGTTGAGCAGCGAGAAGCAGCGCGGCGTCGAGTCGTGCCCGGTGATTTCGATCTTCTGCAGGCGGCGGCGTGCGCGCGTGTCGAGCGGCACCAGCAGCAACGTCCACGACTCTTCGCTGCCCTGCGCTTGCACGTCGAAGCTGCGCTTGAGGGCTGGCACGTCGCCGCTCAGCAGCGCCGAGAAGCCCGTGAGCAGACCGCGCAGCTCCGGTGCGCGCTTCAATGCGAAGCTGCGAGGTTGCTCGCCTTCGCGCTCGACGCGCACCGACTCGCCGCGGATCGAAGTGTCCTCGCGGTAGGGCTCGCGCACGTGCCGGTCGAGACTCGAGGGCCCGGAGAATTCCAGCTGCCCCGCGACGACCAACGGCTCGCGCAGCAACGGCGACACGCGCACTTCCTTGAACGCGATGCTGGCCGGCGCGGGCCGTGCGAGTCTGGCGATCAGCGCGTCAGGATCGATCGCCGCGGCCAGCGTCGTCGGCCACAGCAGTACGGCTGGCACCAGCGGGAGGAGTCGGCAAATCATCGGCGCGCCAGAAGTCATAGAAGTTGAACCAATTGTACGGCGCGCTGCGCGCATGGTGCGCGACCCGGTCGGCGAAGCGCTGGATGGTTTGCCGCAGCTGCGTATCGCGGCGCGCGCGCTCCAGTTTGAGCTGATCGGCGAACGGCTCGAAATGCAGCTCGTAACGATTGCCGCCGCGATACAGGCCGAAGCACAGGACGACCGGCACTTTCAGCGCCGCGGCCAATTGCCACGGTGCCGTCGGAAACGGCGCGGGCCGGCCGAGGAAGTCGACGGTCATGACCTGGTTCCCCGGCCGCGCGCGGTCCGCGAGCAGCGTGACCAGCGACTTCTCGTCGAGCGCTTCCTTGATCGCGAGCGCGGTCGTGGTGCCTTCCTGGCGCGCGTTGATCACCGATTTCGCCAGCTTCGGGTTCAAAGCGTTCAGCACCTGCGACAGGTTGCGGTTCTGCTCGATGTCGATGACGACGCGGAGCTGGATGTCCGAGCGGAATTCCGCCAGCACGCGCAATGCATCGAAGCTGCCCAGGTGCGAGCCGAGGATCAGCACGCCGCGACCTTGCCCCCACGCCTGCCGGAGCTCGTCGAGCCCGAAGGTGCGGACGTCGAAGCGCTTGAAGCGCTCCGATAACAGAAACGCCCGGTCGAGCGTGACTGCGGCGAAACAGTGAATATGCTGGACGACGCGCCACAGCGACACCTCGCGGCCGGTGATCTGTCGCAAGTACTCGCGCGAGGCGCGCCGCTCCGGGCCGCGCCGGAGCAGGAAATACAGCGTGATCGGATAGAGCGCGAGGCGCGCCGCCGTCCGACCGAAGGCGAGCGCGAAGCCGCTGATGAGCTTGAGCCCGAGCGTCGTGCCGCCTTCGGGCCGGTCGATCCACTCCTGCTTCACGCAGGGGATCCCAGGATCGTGAAAATGCCTTGCGCCACGACCTGCGCCTCTCGCGTCACGCTGAAGCGCAGGTCGTCCCCCGTCAGCCGCAGCTCCACATCGGCACTCTGCTCCGGCAGCAGGGGCGCGGAGAATTTCGCCTGCGGCAGCCCGCGAACCGACAGCGCACGTCCGAGCCAGCGCTCGCCTTCATCCAGCACACATTGCAGCAGCACCACGCCGGGCACGATCGGCCGCCCGGGAAAGTGCCCGGGCAACGCCGGGTGAGTTGCGGGGATGCGCACGGCAGCGCGGTGCACGGCTGCGTCGATCTTCGGGTCGTTCATCTGATCGTTCGTCTGGGGGCGCGTCCGACCAGTGCCGGCAGGCTCGCGAGCAGGCGTTGCACGAACTCGAGCATGTTCCGGTAGGGCTGGTTCGGGAAGCGGCGGCGCCGATACGCGTACTCGACTGCGAAAAACGCCACGACGATCACGTAGGCGATCAGGTTCGCGAACAGCGACCACTGCTCCGGCTCGGCGAACAGCGCCAGCAGCAGATTCGTCGAGGCCAGCGCGATGAACAGGATGGTCCATGCCAGGGTCAGGCGTCGCGCATACACGAGCGCGGCGTCCTCCGGCACAGCATCCGGGGCGTGCAGCAGTTGGACCACTTGTTCGATCAGTGGCGTGCGTCCGGGGAGCAGCGTCTGCCCGAAGACCCAGGCGAGAAACGCGGGCACCAGCACCGGCGGCAGATACAGCGGCAGCACCTGCATGGAGCTGCGGACGAGCCACCAGCACGCGGCGATGACCGTCGGGATGGCGAGCCAGGCCGCGACCCGACCCTGTAGCAGGGAGGGCAGCGACATTGACAACGCCAGCAGAGCTATGGCGGCGAGGGTCAGCTTGGCGCTGCTGCGGGCGACGGCCAGGTGAGCGACCAGCGGATAGGCGAACGCGAAGGCCGTCGTCACCTGCCGCGTGGAGGAAAATTGCATCGCCGGGAGCATGCGCGTGTTGCCCAGTCGGGACAAGGCATCCACAATTGCGCCCTTTGTTTGTCGGAGCGTTCATGCCAGTCAAGATTGCGGTGCTCAAAGAAACCCGACCGCACGAGCGGCGGGTCGCGATGGTCCCCGCGGTCGTGGACAAGCTGGCCAAGCTCGGCGCGCAGCTCCACCTGCAGTCCGGCGCAGGCGTCGCGGTCAAACTGGCCGACGCGGCGTACAAGAACGTCCAGCTGCACTCCGATCCGATCGAGATGGTGCGCGATGCCGACATCGTGCTGTCTGTTCAGCCGCCGGACCTCGCAGTCGTGCAGGCGATGAAGGAAGGCGCGATCCTGATTTCGTTCGTCTATGCGCACAAGGAAGCGGAGCTGACTCGCCTGCTGCGTGATCGGAAAATCACGACGTTCGCGATGGAGCTGGTTCCTCGCATCACGCGCGCGCAGGCGATGGATGCGTTGTCGAGCCAGGCGGCACTCGCTGGCTATTACGCGGTGTTGCTCGGCGCGACCCATATCGCTCGCATGCTGCCGATGATGACGACGGCCGTCGGCTCGATCCGCCCCGCGCGCGCCCTCGTGATGGGCCTCGGCGTCGCCGGCCTGCAGGCGCTGGCGACGGCACGTCGCCTCGGCGCGATGACCGAAGGCTACGACGTGCGTCCGGAAACGAAGGAGCAGGCCGAATCGCTTGGCGCGCGCTTCGTCGATACCGGCGTCGACGCACGCGGCGCGGGCGGTTACGCGCGCGAGCTGACGCAGGAAGAGAAGGACAAGGTTGCCGCGGTCGTTACGAAGCACATTCAACAGTCGGACATTGTCGTGACGACGGCCGCGATCCCCGGACGCCCTTCGCCGAAGCTCATCAGCAAGGCGCAGGTCGAGGGCATGAAAGCCGGCGCAGTGATCGTCGATCTCGCCGCCGAGGGCGGCGGCAACTGCGAGCTGACGAAGCCGGGCGAGACCGTGCAGGTCGGCCAGGTGACGATCGTCGCGCCGCTCAACGTGCCGAGCCTACTCGGCGAGCACGCGAGCGAGCTGTACGCGAAGAATCAACTCAATCTGCTGGAACTGTTCGTCAAGGACGGCGCGCTCAAGCTCGACTGGAGCGACGAAGTCCTCGCCAAGACCGTGCTGACGCACGGCGGCGAGATCAAGAACGAAGCTGCGAAAAAGGCCGTCGAAGGTTAATTCTCCCAAGGTTATTTATGGATCTCGCTACCACCCTTACGGGCTTCGTGGCCCTGTACATCTTCATGCTCGCCGCTTTCACCGGCTACGAGATCATCGGCCGCGTGCCGGCGATCCTGCACACGCCGCTGATGTCCGGCTCGAACTTCGTGCACGGTATCGTCGTCGTTGGCGCGATGTACGCGCTGCTGAACGCGTCGTCGCTCACCGAGCAGATCATCGGGACGGCCGGCGTGTTCCTCGGCGCGATGAATGCGGCGGGCGGCTACGTCGTCACCGAGCGCATGCTCGAGATGTTCAAGCCCAGTCAGAAGAACGTCGACAAGAAGAAGGCTTGAGCGCCCTATGAACCTGCATCCGCAACTGATCATCGATACCAGCTACTTCGCCGCGGCGTTCCTCTTCATCTACGGCCTCAAGCGGATGTCCTCGCCGGTCACGGCGCGCTCGGGCATCGTCGTCGCCGGCATCGGCATGCTGGTCGCGACACTCGCCAGCTTCCTGTACTACTTCGTCGTCGACGACGCTGCGCGGCCGTATCTGCCGACGAATCTTGCGCTCGCGGCCGGCGCGCTCATCCTCGGCACCGCCGTGTCCTGGTGGCAGGGCAAGCGAGTCGCGATCACGGCAATGCCGCAGATGGTCGCGCTCTACAACGGCATGGGCGGCGGCTCGGCGGCCGCCATCGCAGCGGTCGAACTGCTGCGGACCGATGTCGAGCATCCGCTCGTGCCGCTCATCGTCACGATCGTCGGCGCGCTCATCGGCTCGATCTCGCTCTCGGGCTCGTTGATCGCGTGGGCGAAGCTCGACGGCAAGATCGACAAGACCTGGCGCATGCGCGGGCAGCAGGTGCTGAACGGCACGTTCTTCGTCGCGACGCTGGCGGTCGGCGTCTACATCGTCGTCTTCGCGAATGGCCACGCTGATCCGCGCATCGTCGCCGCGTTCTTCGTCGGCGCGCTGATCTTCGGCGTGCTCATGACGATGCCGATCGGCGGCGCGGACATGCCTGTCGTGATCTCGCTCTACAACGCGTTCACCGGCCTCGCGGTCGGCTTCGAAGGCTATGTGCTGCAGAACCCGGCGCTGATGATCGCGGGCATGGTCGTAGGCTCCGCCGGTACGCTGCTGACACTGCTGATGGCGCGTGCGATGAACCGCAGCGTCGCCAACGTGATCTTCAGTAATTTCGGCGTGACGGGCGACGAGCAGCAGGGCGAGATCAAGGGCAGCATGAAGCCCGCCGACGCGGCCGACGCGGCGGTCAACATGCGCTATGCGTCGAAGGTGATCATCGCGCCCGGCTACGGCCTGGCGGTCGCCCAGGCGCAGCACAAGCTGTACGAGTTCGTGAAGCTGCTGGTGGACGCCGGCGTGGACGTGAAGTTCGCGATCCACCCCGTCGCGGGTCGCATGCCCGGCCACATGAACGTGCTGCTGGCCGAAGCCGGCGTGCCCTACGACATGATCTACGACCTGGAAGACATCAACGATGAGTTCAAGGAAGCGGACGTCGCGATCGTCATCGGCGCGAACGACACCGTGAACCCGGCGGCGCGCACCAACAAGTCGAGCCCGATCTACGGCATGCCGATCCTGAACGTCGACCAGGCAAAACAGGTGTACGTGATCAAGCGCGGCCAGGGCAAGGGCTACTCGGGCGTCGAGAACGAGCTGTTCTTCGCCGACAACTGCAACATGGTGTACGGCGACGCGCAGAAAGTGATGGTGGCGATGATCCAGGCGGTGAAGTCGCTGGAGGGCGGGCACTAACCTGCATCCAGATTCCGCGTCTAATCCGTAACTGCCCGTCCACGGGCGTTACGGGATTACGACATGCGATCCATCGGTCTGGCTTTTGTCCTGTTGTTCGCCTGCGTCGCGGGTGCCACGGACGCACCTGAGACTTTCTCTCCTCAGGACCTTCGGCAGGACCTGGCCGATCTCGAAGCGGCGATCGGTCGCATTCACCCGGACGTAGAGCATTCCGTGCGCAAGGCAGAGCTCGCGCGAGCGCTGTCCGACGTCAAGGCGCAGCTCAATCGAAGCATGACGCGCGACGAAGCCTGGGTTGCGCTGTCGGCGTTGAACCCTGTCATGGCTGACGGCCACCTGGTCGTGACCTTTCCGGGCGGGCCGAGCGCGGAACTCAGCCGTCACCTCAGCGGCGGCGGTCGACTGTTTCCGTTCGACGTGTACGTCGCCGCGGACGGCGAGCTCTTCATCCGCTCCGGCTTCAATGGCGAGGCGAGCGCCTTGCAGGGTCGGCGCATCGACGCCATCGACGGAATCCCGGGGCGGCAGATATCCGAACGCCTGCTTGCGCACGTCAATGGCGACACCCCTGCGTTGCAGGCGGCGCTGCTGTCGGCACGCTTTGCCTTCTTCTACTGGAAGCTGTTCGGCGACAAGCAGTCGTATCGGCTGCAAGTTGCGGGCGTCGAATCGACTGTCGAGGGCCGCGGCGCAATGCCGACGGTCTATGCAGATCGATCGTTCGAGGAGCTGTTTCGTTTCGAGATGCCGAACGCGCGGCAGGCGGTGCTTACCGTCAACCAGTTCTATTGGCGCGAGAAGCCGAAGTTCTACGAGTTCACGCGCGATGCGTTCGCACGCATGCAGGCTGCCGGAACGCAGACGCTGGTCATCGACATTCGCGGCAACTCCGGCGGCGACGACGACATGTGGCTCGAGGGGATCATGCCCTACATCGCCACCAAGCCGTACCGCAACGGCTCCGACTACGTGCTCAAGATCATCGAAGGACGTCAGAAGGAGGGACAGAAAGTCGGCGACGTCGTGCGCGGATCGCAGAGCACCTATCAACCGGCGTTGGACAATCCGCTGCGCTTCACGGGCAAGGTGTATGTGCTGATCGGCCCCTATACCTATTCGTCCGCGATCCTCTTCTCGAACGCTGTCCAGGACTACGGTTTTGCCACCGTCGTCGGGACGGGCGGCGCGGCGCGTGCAACGCAAAGCGGCGGCACGCAGAACGTGAAGCTGAGCCGCACGCAGATCGGCCTGGTCGTCCCGCGTTTTCTGCTGAAGCGCCCGTCGGGAGCCGAAGGGCTGGTGCAGCCGGGTATCCTCGTCCCCGACGACCCCTTTCGCGCCGCGACAGCTATCGAGGCGCTGCTGCGGCTCTGACTGTTGCCGCCCGGTTACTTCGTGACAGCCGTCACAAGCGCGCCTCCGCTGCAGTGTGTTGTGCGGGCACGACGGCTGCTGTTGGATATTCGCACAACCCTCGCGTATCTTACGGTGCGTCGTGCAAGCGCCGTACAGCCTCAACCAAGAGATCCTGAGGACGGACGTCTCGGGAATGCCCCTGGAGTGGATCGACTACCGGGACGCGGTGCGGCTTTATCACACGGAGCAGGTCGCCTACACCTGCGGCACGCGCCTGTACCGGCTGTTCGGCGGCACCAACGCCCGCTCGGGTCTGCAGACCGTCGTCGAGGTGAACTCGATCATCGCGACCACCGGTCACACGCACAATCCCGGGAACCTGCGCAACGACTACACGCCGCCGTTGAACAACCAGACGCTGTTCAAGCGCGACGCGCACCTGTGCCTGTACTGCGGCCAGCGTTTCCCGAGCAGCCAGCTGTCGCGCGATCACATTCGCCCGCTCAGCCAGGGCGGCCGCGACACCTGGATGAACGTCGTGACGGCCTGCCGCCGCTGCAATAACCTGAAGGCGTCGAAGACGCCCGAGCAGGCGGGATTGCAGCTGCTCGCGGTGCCGTTCAAGCCGACGTACGCCGAGTACATCTATCTCAAGGGCCGGCGCGTGCTCGCCGACCAGATGGAATACCTGCTCGCGCATTTTCCGCGCAGCAGCCCGTTGCACGCGCGACTGAAGGCCCACGCGGTGCAATGACGCGCTACACTTCGCGTCCGTGCTCTACCTGATCGACGCTTCTGTCTTCGTCTGGCGCGCCTACCACTCGGTTCCGATCGCGCTCGTCGATCCCGACGGCAATCCTGTCAACGCGCTGCACGGCTTCGCGCGCTTCCTCGGCGATCTCATCGAGCGCGTGCGGCCGGGGCATATCGCTGTGGCGTTCGATGCCCGGCTGGCGGACTCGTTTCGCAGCCGCCTGTTTCCCCCGTACAAGGCGAACCGCGATCCGGCGCCCGCGGAGCTGAAGCGGCAGTTCGTCCTGTGCCGCTACGTGTGCGAGGCGCTGGGAATCTCCAGCTTCGCGAGCGGCCAGTACGAGGCTGACGATGTCGTCGGCACCTTGGCCACGCGCATGCGCGCCGCCGGCCAGAGCGTCACGCTCGTGACGCGCGACAAGGATCTTGCGCAGCTCATCCGCCCGGGCGACGAGTACTGGGATTACATCGGCGAAGTGCGCTTCCGCTACGACCAGATCGCCGAGCGCTTCGGCGTGCAGCCGGAGCGCATGGCCTGTTTTCTCGCGCTGACCGGCGACGCTGTCGACAACATTCCCGGCGTGCCGGGCGTCGGCCGCAAGACGGCGTCGATGCTGTTCCGTCACTTCGAATCGCTCGCCCATCTGTACGCGGACCTGGATCGCGTGCTCAAGCTCAAGCAGCTGCGCAACCCGGGCTTTGTCTGCGGCCAGCTTCGCGATTACCGCGAGGCGGCGTTCCTGGCGCGGCAGCTCACGGAGATCGCGTGCGACGTGCCCATCGATGCCGACCTCGGCCGGCTCGCGCGCCGGCCGCCTGATCTCGATGCGCTGAACGACTTCTACGACACGGTCGGCTTCGGCCGTCTGCTGCGCAACCAGGCCGAGCGCATTTACGAGGCAAATTGCGCGGCATGAGCCACGCTCGCCGCACGCGGGCACGCTAGGCTGCAGATCCTTCGAACCTCGCACGGATGGGAGGTGCACATGGGATCGCACTTCGTTCTTGTTTTGGCCCTCATCTATCGCTGCACTGTCGGCGGCGTCACGACGTTTTCGGACCGGCCGTGTGCCGCGGAGTCGGCTCCTTACGAGCCCGACGCCAGCCGGGTCAGTACGTACGATCCACCGCCCGCCAGCCCGACGACATCCGCCCAGCCGCCTCGAAGCAGGCCAGCTCGCCGCCAAAAGTCGGACGGCCAAGACCAAGTCCGTCACGCCGCCGAGTGCGCTCGTCTCCGCAACGCTCTCCGGGACTTAGCAGCGCGCATGCGGGCCGGCTACAACGCCAGGCAGGGCGAGCAACTGCGCGAGAGGAAAGCCAAGCTCGAGCGGCAGCGGCGCGCGCAGAAGTGCCCGTAGCAGGCGCTTGGCGCATAATGCGACAGCGCCGCATGAGCGCCGGAATCGAACAGAAAACACGGGGGGGTTGTCATGTCTGCCTACCTAACGCTTAAGAATGCAGGGGCGCTGCCGCGTTTCGTGGCAGGCGTCGTGCTGGGCACGGTCCTCGCAGTTGCCGCTCACGCGCAGGACGCCAAGAAGCAGGCGGAGGATTTGATCCGCCAGGGCCAGCAGCAGATGAGCAAGGGCCAGCCGCGCGATGCCATGAGAACGCTCAGCAAGGCGATCGAGCTCGATCCCACGAACTCCATCGCATACATGGCGCGCTCGCGGGCACGCGATTCCTCGGGCCGCTTCGAAGAAGCGCTCGATGACGCGACGAAGTACATCGAGCTGGAACCCACCGACGAGTACGGCTACCTGAACCGCGCCCGCATCTACCTGTCGCTGGAGAAGCCGGAGAAGGCGCTGGACGATGCGAACAAGGCCATCGAGATGAAGCCGGACGAGCCCGACGGCTATTACCGCCGCGCCGATGTGTACTCGGCACTGAACAAGGACGCCGAGGCGAAGGCTGACGAAAAGAAAGCCGACGAGCTGGACGCCAAAGCGCGCCGCTGATGCCGGCATTCAATTTCTGCCCGAGCTGCGCAGCCCCGCTGGTCGACCGCATCGTCGATGGCGAGAAGCGGCGAGTATGCGGCGCAGGCTGCGGCTTCGTTCACTACGACAATCCCACGCCGGTCGTCGCCGCCATCGTCGAGCACGAAGGGCAGGTCGTGCTCGCGCGCAACCGCGCGTGGCCGCGCAGCTTCTACGGCCTGATCACCGGCTTCCTGGAGCGCGAGGAGACGCCGGAGCGTTGCGTCGTTCGCGAGGTCAAGGAAGAGCTCGATCTCGACGCCGGCACGCCGACGCTGGTCGGCGTGTACGCCTTCGAGCGCATGAACCAGGTGATCATCGCGTATCACGTCACGGCCACCGGCACGATCACGCTCAACGAAGAGCTCGACGACTACAAGCACGTGCCGCTCGAGCGCTGTCGCGTGTGGCCGGGCGGCACGGGTCTGGCGCTACGCGATTGGCTGCGGACGCGGGGACACGAGCCGGAATCGTTCCAGCTGCCCTGACGGCCACTCTGACCAGTCAGAGCGCCGCGTCGACCCTATACACCGGGTAGAGGTTGTACCGGTCGTCCCACGACGGGTGGCGGCGATAGAAGAAATCCAGGCGCGCCGCCGGATTGCTCGCGAACGCGGGATCGTCGTTCAACCGCTGCGCGAACTCCTTCCGCAGCGCCGGATCCTTCTTCAGCATCTCTGCCGCGACGTCCTCGGCGACGTACGCTTCCATGTACTCCTTGCGCTCGAACGCTGTATTGAAGACCCCCCAGCTTGCCATCGAGTCGGGATCCTTCGGCTCCAGCAGCGTCATGAGCAGCAGCGAGCGCGCCTGCGCGATCGGCACGAACAGCGAGCCGGCCGACACGTCGCGCCGCTCGCGCGTCCATTGACCTTCGAGCTTCACGGTCGTGTGACCTTCGAAGGTTGCCGGCGAGTACGTCACCTTCGTAGCGCGCAGCACTTCTGCATCGACACCCGTGCTCGCGCTCGTCAGCTTGCGGAACTCGATGCCGTGCAACGCCAGCTTCTCGCTGACGATCTGCGCATAGCTGGCGGGCACGATGTAACCGCCGCGCGGCGCCGTGGCGGTCGCCGCCGGACGCACTTCATCGAAGAGCGGGATGCGCCAGATCTGCGGCTTCTTCGGGTTGTAGCGCGTCAAGAGCGCACCCGAGATTGCCGACGGCTCGCGCGTGTATTCGTAGCCGCGAAACTCGATCGTCTTCACGTGCTCGGTGTTTTCGTACGCCAGCGCGACGTTCGTGCCTCCGGCACGAGCCGAATGCTCGTCCGCTGTCTGCGCCGCCTGCAGCCACTTGCGGCCGTCGCGTGCCGCCATTTCCATCATCGCGATGATCGAGTTGCGCGTGATGCGCACGCGGGTCGGGTAGTCCTTCCACGAATGCGTTTCGACGAGCACGCCGATGCGGTTGCGCGCCGCCCAGTACTCGGTCGAGAAGCGCTTCGATCCGGCAGCGATCGCGAAGCCCGACGCAGGATCGTCGTCGCGGACGAAGGATGGATAGAAGTCGAGCGGCAACGAGCCGGCGTCGCGCATCCGCTGCATGAGCTCGTCGCGCAGCGCGACGGCGCCACGCCGCAAGTCGGCGTCACCGACGTAGGTCGGCGCGACGTTGTAGGCCACGTCGTGCTCGAACTCCGCGCCGTCGGTGACGTGCAGGTCGACGAACAGGATCGGGTCCCATTCGTTCAACAGCCGCAGCACCGCCTGCATTTCCGGCGCGTCGGCCTTGACGTAGTCGCGGTTCAGGTTGAAGTTCTGCGCGGTCGTGCGCCAGCCCATTTCTTCCGGCCCGACCTGGTTCGGCCGATTCCAGCGCCCGAAGCGCTCGTGGCCGTCGACGTTCAGCACCGGCACGAAGACGAAAGTCACGGCGGCGAGTGCGCCCGGTGCTGCAGTTCCATCGAGCATCTCGCGCAGCGCGAACAAGCCTGCATCTTTGCCGTCGGACTCGCCGGCATGGATGCCGCCTTGCATGAACACGATCGGCCGCTGAGCACGATGAGCGGACGCTGCATCGAGAACGCCATCCGTCGCAGCGACCATCGCAAGCATCGGTCTGCCTTCGGGCGTGCGACCGAACTCGAAGCAGCGTACCTGCCGCGGCCAGGTTTGCTGATACGCCGGACAGAGCCGCTCGATTTCGTCGTAACGTCCGGTGCGCAGGTTGCCCGATTGCTCCGCGACTGTTCGCAACGTCGGATGCGCAGGCGCGCGCGACGCTGCCTGCGCCGGTTGCAGTGCGAGGATCGTGAGCGAGGCGAGGAGTAGTTTCGTCGTTGCCGAGAACATGCCGCAGGCTCCGTGATTTCGGAGCGCGACAGCCTACTGCATTCGCATGCCAGGATGTGTCAGCTATGTTGATTCGAGCTTCGTGATCTCGGCGCGCTGACTTTGCAAGGTCACTTCGTCGCCGACACCTGAGCCAATCAAGGCTTGCGCGATCGGCGACATCCAGCTGATCGAGCCCTGCGCCGGATCGGCTTCGTCTTCGCCGACGAGCGTGTAGCTGCGTTCCGTGCCATCTGCATATTGCACGGTCACGCGCACTCCGAATCTTGCTTTCACCGGCTCGGTCTCGGGCTCCACGAGCTTTGCCGTTGCCTTGCGTTGCAGCCAGTAGCGCAGGTCGCGATCGATGCGTGCGAGCGCGTCCTTATCTTCGCTGCGCTTCGGCACTTCGCGTGCGGCTTCCAGCTCGTCGATCTGTCTTTCGATCTGTTGCAGGCCGCGCGCAGTCACGAAATTCGGGTGCGAGCTCACCGGGCGCTCCGGCACGTCCTGGGGGACCTCGGCGCCGCCGTCGTCTTCGCGTACGAATGCCCGGCTCATGAACCGAGCATAGCGCTGCAGCCCCGACACAGGCATCGGCAGCTTTCCGGCAGTAAACTCACCACCATGTCCGTCGCCAGGCTCGACCTGAATACGCCCAGCAGCGACGCAGCGCGAGCGCTGCGCGAGTGCGGCTGCGCTTTGCTGTCACCGCAACAGTTACACAATGCGTCTGCAATACAGTTGGCTGCGCTCGAGGAGTTGCGGTCGAGCTGGGAGCGCCTGCCGCGCGACACGTATCTGCTCGACGGCGGCCGCTATCGCTTCCGCCGGCATAGCTGCTTCATTCATGAGCTTGCGAACGATTCGCTGCAGCTCGTGCCGCATCGTGCCCACTGGCAGCCGCGCGATTACAACGCGTTGCACGGCGGCCTGGAGCGCTGGTTCGAGCCTGTCGAGCCCTCAGTCCTGAACGCGACTGCCTGGGGAGGCCTGCTGCGCGCGCTCGGCAATCTCTTTGCCGCCGTGCGGACCGTGCCGCGCTGGTACATCGAGGCCCATCAGTTCCGCATCGATACGGCCGAGGGCATCGGCCGTCCCACTCCGGAAGGCGCGCATCGCGACGGCGTGGATTTCGTCGCCGTGATCCTGGTCACCCGCCGCGAAGTCAGCGGTGGCGAAACACGCGTGTTCGACGCGCACGGCGCTGCGGGCGTCCGCTTCACCATGGCCGAGCCCTGGACTGCGCTGCTGCTCGACGACGCGCAAGTCGTACACGAAACGACGCCGATCCAGAAAGCCGGGCCGCACGGCGTGCGCGACACGCTGGTATTGACGTTTCGCGCCGACAGGTTTCAAGCGCCGTAGCTCGCCTTACAATGGCGGTCATGCCTACGTTTGCCGACCGCCTGCAACAGAAAATCCGCGAGCACAGCCCGCTGTGCGTCGGGATCGATCCCTCCGCCGCGTTGTTGAAATCCTGCGGCTTGCCCGATTCCGCGGAAGGCGCGCTGGAATTCGGCAAGCGCGTGCTCGAGGCGGCGGACTTCCGGATCGCCGTGCTGAAGCCCCAGTCTGCATTTTTCGAGCGCTTCGGCAGCTCCGGCTTCCGCGCGCTCGAAACGCTCGTGCAGTTGGCACGCGCGCGTGAAGTGCCCGTGCTGCTCGACGGCAAGCGCGGCGACATCGATACGACGGCTGCTGCATACGCCGAAGGTTACTTCTCTGCGACGACGACGTTGCGCGTCGATGCCATTACGACGCATTGCTACCTCGGCCTTGCCGCGCTCGAACCGTTCTTTGCAGCGGCGGTCGCGGCGGAAGGCGGAGTGTTTGTCGTCGTGCGTTCGTCGAATCCCGAAGGCCAGGCGCTGCAGACCGCGCGCCTGGCGAACGGCGAGACGGTTGCGCAGAGCCTTTGCCGCGAGATCACCGCACGCAATCTGCGCCAGCGCCCGAGCGGCCTTGGGCCCATTGGCGCAGTCGTTGGCGCGACCTGCGACGACGCGAACGAGACCGTCGCAGCGATGCCCCATTCCTTCGTGCTCGCACCGGGCGTAGGTGCACAAGGTGCGACGATGCGCGACGTGCTGGCGCGCATGCCTGCAGGGCGTGGGCGCGTGCTGCCGAACGTATCGCGCGCGATCCTCGCCAACGGCAGCCGGCCCGAAGAAATCCGGACGACCATCGCGAGCCTTCAGGACCAGGCGCGCGCGCTGCTGTAGTCGGAGGGTGCTTTGAAGGAAAAGACCATCGCTGACGCTTTGACGCGGGCGATCGGCGCACCGATCGACGAGCGTTCGAAGCGCGCCGTGGGCGGCGGTTCGATCAGCCACTGCTGGCGTTACGAGAGCGGGCGCGGTCCGTTGTTCGTCAAGACGAATTCCGGCAACTCCGCGAACGCGTTCGTGGCCGAAGCGGCCGGCTTGCAGGCGCTGTCACGCACCGAAACCGTTCGCGTGCCGAAAGTCGTGGCCTGCGGGACGTGCGATGAGGGCGCTTATCTCGCGCTGGAGTGGATCACGCTCGGCTCGCCGACCAAGGCGAGCGAAGCGCTGCTCGGCGAACAGCTTGCCTGGCAGCATCGACAGACTCACGCACGATTCGGCTGGGACCGCGACAACACGATCGGCGCGACGCCGCAGCCGAACGCGTGGTCGGAGCAATGGATCACGTTCCTGCGCGAGCAACGGCTGCTGCACCAGTTGCAGCTCGCTGCGGACAAGGGCGCCGATGCGCGCACTGTCGATCGCGGTCGCACGCTCTGCGAGCTGCTCGACGCTTTCTTTTCGAGCTATCGCCCGGTGCCCTCGCTATTGCACGGCGATCTCTGGGGCGGCAACTGGGGCACGGACGAGGACGGCCTGCCCGTGATTTTCGACCCGGCCGTGTACTACGGCGATCGCGAGGCGGATATCGCGATGACGCGGCTGTTCGGCGGCTTCGGGCACGCGTTCTACACGACGTATCAATCGACCTGGCCGCTCGACCAGGCCGCCGGCACGCGCAGCACGCTGTACAACCTGTACCACGTGCTGAACCACTTCAATCTGTTCGGCGGCGATTACCAGGCGAAGGCCGGGACGATGATCGACCGCCTGCTGGCCGAGCTCGGCCACTGACACCGATCAGGGCAGCTGCACGGCGCCAGCGACGCGCTCGTAGTGGATGCCGCCGCTGCCATCGGCGCCGACGGTGAAATTGCCGCCGACTTCGCGCACGCGGATGCCGCCGGAGCTGTCCTCGTCGATGACGACGTCGCGCTTCACGTCCTCGATCTGGATGTCGCCCGAGCTGTCGTTGCGCACGTGCACGGTGCCGGCGACGTGGCGGATGTCGAGGTCGCCGGAGCTGTCGATGTCGACGATCACGTCGCCCTGCACGTCATCGACGTCGACGTCGCCGGAGCTGTCCTTGAGCTTCAGCTCGCCGCCGACGCGCGCGATCTTGATCTCGCCGGAGCTGTCGGCGACATCGAGGTTGCCGGCGATGCGCTCGACGTGCTGATCGCCCGAGCTGTCGGCGATGCTCGCGGCCTGCACGTCGGTGACCTCCATGTCGCCGCTCGAATCGTCGATCTTGAGCGTGGCGCTCTTCGGCACGTCGACCTTCACGTCGATGTATGCATAGCGGTTGCCGAAGATGCGATCGTTGATCTCGGGGAGCACGGTGCGGACGTACACCGTGTTGCCATCGCGGCGGATCTCCAGCTTGCTGCCGTCCAGCAGCTCGGCCGTGGAGGCACAGGCCCGGCCCGCCACAGCGACCTCGCTGCCCTGTCCGCCGGTCACCACCAGGTCGCCCGCCCCAGCCTCGATCACCACCCGCTCGATGTTCGGGCCCGGGGAATTGGCCGTGCGCTGAGCGGTGTGTTTGCATTCCTCCGCCTGGGCCGGTAAGGCCAGAGCGCAGGCGAGCAGGGCAGAGCCAAGGGCGACGTTCTTGTGGTTCATGGCACATCCTTCCTGTACGGATGTCTGTTCGACGCGAAGGATCTCCTAAAGGTTGCTATTGCGCTGTAGGTCGGCCGCTCCAGCGCATCCTGCGCCCACGGCATTTGCGCATCCCTGCGCAGCAGGCTTCAGCCCGACTCTTCTCTCAGCAGCCTCTCCACCGCCCCTGCCACCAGCCCCCTCTCCACCCTCTGACTGAACGACCTCGTCGCCGTCAGCCCCATCCGTGCCAGATAGGGCTGCAGTCTTGGCGCCGTCGCATCTGCAAACAGCGCCCGCAGCGCGGCACTGACCTTGCCCGGCCACGAATGGGTCGCAGCCTGCAAGCCGCGCAGCGCTTTCGCCAGCACCACTTCCTCCGGCGTGATATCGCTGCCGAAGGGCAGATCCTCGAACAGGTCGCGGGCGCGCCAGGGCGCGAACCGCTCCCGCAGGTGCTCCGGATAGTTGTTGCGGATCGCCTCCGGGAGCCGATAGTCGCGGGGCAGCTTGCGGGCGCGCTGCGCCTCGGCCACGAAGCGTGCCTGGAAGCGCGAATCCATGATCGCCAGCAGCGCTTCGACGACTTCGCGATCCGTGCGGCCGCGCAGGTCCGCAATGCCGTATTCGGTGACGACGATGTCGCGCAGGTGTCGCGGGATCGTCGCGTGCCCGTAGCTCCACGGAATGCTGGAGGTCACTTCGCCGCGCGAGTCGCGCGTCGCTCGCACACAGAGGATCGAGCGCGCTTCGGGCAGCGCGTGCGCCATCGCGACGAAGTTGTACTGGCCGCCGACGCCGCTCACCACCCGGCCATCGGCGAGCGCGTCGGAAACCGCCGCGCCGAGTCCGGTGACCATCATCGTCGTGTTGACGAAGCGTGCGTAGCGACGTTGCGCCACTTTCAGTTCCCATTCGTGACCGTACAGCTCGTTGACGAAGCTGATGGCCCGCATCGCGAACAGCCGTCGCTCGGCGACCGGCATGTCGCGCAGCGCTGCGTAGAAGCCCTTCGGGCCGAAGAAGAATCCCGCGTCGGCGACCACGCCGTTGCGCAGGCGCTCGCCGAGGCACGTCCGCGCGATCTGCCGGCGCTGCTCCGGATCGTCGAAGTTCGCACGCAGCTGCGTGCCATCCGGGGCGACCAGCATGCCGCGGTCGTACTCGACGTCGTCGCGGAACAGGCCGAGATCGCGGAACTCGTGGAAATCGACGAACGACATGCGACGCATGCCGCCTTCGTGCAGCGCTGCCAGCGTGCGCTCGCCGACCTGCTCGTCGATGTGGCCCTCGTCGAGCAGGCGCTGCAGCTTCGCGCTGGCGTAGACGCGTCGCTTCAGCACGCCGCTGCGATACAGCTCGAGGAAGCCGTCGGCCAGCATCTCGGAGCAGCCATACAGCCCGCGCTCGAAGGGCGCAGTGCCGCCTTCGGTTTCGATCAGACGTCGGTGTCGCGCGAGCAGGCCGAACGATTCGACCACGTCGCGATAGATCGCCGGCTGCTGATGCCGGAGCTGCAGCGCGTAGGCGATCGCATCGCCGAGCTCGCCGATGCCGAGCTGCAGCGTGCCGCCGTCGCGGATCAGCGTGCTCACGTTCAGCGCGATGGAATACTCGGTGCGTGGAATTGGCGCATTCGGCGGACAGAACAGATGTGTGCCCGGGTCGTCCAGCAGGAAGTCGAACGTATCGGCCGCGACCAGCGCGTCGCCGTACATGAAAGGCAGCTCGCTGTGGATCTGCCCGATCAGCGCGAAGGGCTTGCCGCCCGCCCGCATCTGCGCGATCTGCGGCAGGAGGTCGGCGGTGAGGTCCGGGTTTGCGCCGAGGCTCAGCAGGCCGGCGGGCGCTTCGCCGGCCGGCGGGCGCGCGACGAGCTGCGCGATGACGTTCAGGCCGCGCTTCAGGGCATCGCGTGCGACGTGCGTGTAGTTGGCGCTGAGATAGTTCTGCTGGAGCGGCGCGCTGTTGAGCCATGCGCCCGGTTCGAGGAAGAACTCGACGACTTCGATGTTATCGGGGAGCCGGCCCTCCTCGATCAGCCGCATGTATTCGAGCTCGGGGAAACGGCCGAAGATGCGTTCCGCCAGCGGCTCGACCAGCCGCCGCTCCAGGTCGCTGCGCCAGCGCGGCTTGCGCAGCGACAGAGCCGTGACGATCGTCAGACGGATCGAGGGATCGGAGAGCGCCCGGGCGACGAAGGCGTTGACCAGGCCATTCGGCTTGCCGATGGCGACCGGCAACCCCAGCACCACGTGCTTGCCGACGCGGCTCAGGGTTGCTTCGACGCATTCTTCAGGACGTGTGTAGCGAACCGGCGCCGGCTGATTCATCGGCACGCAATGTAACCGCAATTCGACCCGCGCGCTCGCTGGCCCACGGCGTCCTGTAGGTTTTGCGTGTAGGCGTTACGGTTTCAGCAGCAGCGTGAAGTTGACCTTCACTTCGTTGGCGACCTCGCTGGTGTCCGTCCACTCGCCCTGGCCGACCCCGAAGTCGAGCCGCTTGAGCTGCGCCGAGCCCTTGAGCCAGGCGCCGCCGTTCTTCTTCTCGAACGTGAACTCGATCGGCACGTCGCGCGTCACGTTACGCAGCGTCAGCTTGCCCGTGGCCGTGAACTTGTTGCCGCCCTTGGCCGCGAACTTGTCTGCCACGTAGTGCGAGCCCGGAAACTGTTTCACGGCGAACAGGTCGGGAGTCTTGAGCGTGTCGTCGCGCTCGCTGTCCTTGGTGTTGACCGAAGCCATGTCGATCTTCACGTCGAAGCGGCTGCCGGCGAGGTCCTGCGGATCGAACTTGATGTCGGCCGTGAAGCGCTCGAATACGCCCTCGAACTCCGCGCCGGCCTGAGTCCCGACGAAAGTCAGTTTGCTTTCCTTCGGCTGCAGGGTCCACTGCGTAGCGGCGAGCGCGACGCTGCCGCAGACCAGGACCAGGACGAGCAGTTGCACGAGTTGCAGATGTTTGCGCATGGTGAGGTGATGTCAGAGTGGACGGAAAAATCGTCAGGACAAGCTTGTCAGCGGGCGCGCCCGGGCAGCATCCGGCGCAGCACGTCGTCGTGATCGAAGAAGTGATGCTTGAGCGCGGCCGCGATGTGGATCAGCGCGATGGTCGCGAGCGTGAATCCCATGGCTTCGTGCCAATCATGCAGCTGCTCGAACGCAGCCCGGTTCGGCGCGATGAAGTCGGGCAACTGTACGAGACCGAACCAGCTGACGCTGAACGCACGTGCGGATGACATCAGCCAACCCAGTACAGGCTGGATCAAGAGCAGCGCGTACAGCAGAAAATGCGAAACGTGCGACGCAAGTGCCTGCCAGCGCGGCCGGCCGGCCGGGTACGGGGGAACCGGATTGAACAGCCGCCACGTGAGGCGCAGCACTGCGAGGGCGAGGATCGTGATGCCGACCGATTTGTGGGTGGCGAGCACGCCGATTTTTGCAACCGGCGATAAACCGTGGGCCCGCCAGGCGAGCACGAACTGCGTGAGGATCAGGACGACGATGACCCAATGGAAGAGCTGCGCGACGGCGCCGTAGCGGGTCAATGTGTTCTTGAGCTGCATGACAGCCGATAGTTTAAGCGACTAACCTGAACGGGATACATACAGGAGAGAGCATGCGAAACATGACCAGAGTAGGTGGCTTGATCTGCCTGAGCCTGTTGCTGGCCGCATGCCCGCGCCCGGTGCGTCCTCCGGCGCCTGCCCCGACAGTGCCACCGACTCCAGCCGCCGACACTCGCGGCGCCACGGTCTACGAGGTCAACCCGCGCAGCTCGCAGCTCAGCATCCTGGTGTTCCGCGGCGGCAAGTTTTCGCGCCTCGGGCACAACCACGTGATGACGTCACAGGACGTGTCTGGCCGCGTGTGGGTGCATCCCGAGTTCCCGCGCTCGGGCTTCGAGCTGTCGTTTCCTGTCGCACAGCTCGTGGTCGATGACGCGGAGGCCCGGCGCGCGGCCGGCGGCGATTTTCCGCCTGACATCCCGCAATCGGATAAGGACGGTACGCGGAAAAATATGCTGAAGCCGGAAGTTCTGGACGGCGAGCACTACCCGCAAGTGAAGCTGCAGGCCGCGAAGGTCGGCGGCACGCTGCAAGCGCCGCAGGTGACGGCGCGCATCACGATCAAGGACGCGACGCGCGAGGTCGAGGTGCCGGTGCAAGTGGCGATCGAAGGCGCGAAGTTGAGCGCGAGCGGCGAGTTCGACATCCTGCAGACGGAGTTCGGGATCAAGCCGTTCAGCGTGGCGCTCGGCGCACTCGAAGTGCAGGACAGGCTGCACATCAAGTTCAGGATCGTCGCGGAGAAGCGCTAGCGGCTCTTCCCCGCGATTTCGTTGGCGATCGCTTCCGCGCCGTACACCTGTCGCAGCGCTGCTAGGAGGATGGCGGGGTGGACGGCGACGGCGCGGTTCCTGGCTTCGTCGTACCAGTACGAGCCCGCGATCGAGTGGATGTTGCCGTCGAAGAGCAGGCCGACCAGGCGGCCTTGCGCGTCCACGGCGGGGCTGCCGGAGTTGCCGCCGACGATGTCGTTCGTCGTCACGTAGTTGAACGGCATGTTCGGGTCGAGCTTGCTGCGTGCGTCCAGCCAGCGCTGCGGCAGGCGGAACGGATCCTGTCCGGTGGTGCGCTCGTACAGGCGCGACAGTTTCGTGAACGGTTCGACCTGCTGGCCTTTTTCGACCCAGCTCCGCACGTCGCCGTAGCTGAGGCGCAGGGTGAACGTCGCATCGGGATAGACGTTCGTGCCGAGCGCGGCGAAGCGTGCCTTGGCGATCTTTTCCTGGCCCGTTGCCACGGGCGCCTGCACTTCGTCTTCATACGTCTTACGCAATGCGCGGGCTTCCGCGTCGATCGAGCGCGCCAGCACGATCATCGGATCCTGCGAGGCATCGACAGCAGAGGCGCCGCCTTCCCACAGCGCTTTGCGCGCGGCGGGATCGGCGAGTTTCGTCTCGTGCACCAGCCTGCTCGCGAGCGCCTCCGGTGAGTTCTTGCCCAACACGCGGCGCACGACTTCGTCGTCCGGGCCGAGCGTCTCGCGCATCTTGTCGAGGGAGAACGCGAATTTCAGTGTCTCGTACTCGGGATAGATCGGCGTCGCGGCCAGCATCCCTGCACTGATCTTCGACAGATTCGAGTCGGCGTATTCGCGCAGCCGCTGCTCGTTCGGCTTCGCGCGCTCGGCTACGCCGCGCACCAACTGGCGCGCGTAACCGAACAGCGCGCTGTTGAAGCCCGTGCCGCTCTCCAGATACGCATAGCGATCGTAGATGTCGCGATAGCGCGCTTGTGCCTTCGCGATGTCGTCCCACGCAGTGCCGGTCTGTTGTGCGAGCTTCGCATCGCCGCTCACGTGCGCACGCAGCTCTCGCTCTTTCGTGGCCTTGTAGTCGATCAACCTGTCATCCAGCAGGGCGCCTTCGAGGCCGCGATAGACCTTCAGCGAGTTCTCCAGGCTCAGCAGCGTTTCACCCACGATGCGTCGCGGCTCGTCGCCGGTCTTCGCCCACTCGATCATCCGGCCGCGCAGCTCCGAGTTGCGCGCGATGTACGCCGGGAAGGAAATGCCGCGCTGAAATTTGAGCTGCTCGACGGTGAGCAGGCGGCTGGTGCTGCCGGGATGACCGGGCACGAACACGGGGTCGCCGGCGCGCGGTCCTTCGGGGCGCCACTGCAGGAAATCCGGGGTGCGCGCCGGCTTGCCGTTCTCGTAGACGCGCATCAGGCTGAAGTCCAGGCACCAGCGCGGGAAGTTGAAGTTGTCGGGATCGCCGCCGAACGCTGCGATCGACTGCTCCGGCGCGAACACGAGGCGCACGTCGTCGTAGCGCTTGTAGCGATAAAGGAAATACTGGCCGCCCTGGTACAGCGTCACCGACTCGCAGGTGAACGCGCCGGCCTTGCCCTTGTTGCTGGCAGCAGTGCATTCGGATTCGAGGCGGCTGAGCGTTTGCTTGCGCACCTCGTTCGCCTTGGCGTCCGGCAAGCCTGCCGTCGCGGCGTTCACCTTCGCGGTGATGTCTTCGATGCTGACGAGCACGGACACCAGTTCGCCCGGGCACTGGCGTTCGCCGGCACGGTTGCCGGAGTTGAAGCCCTTCTCGATGAGGTCGTCGCTGGCGCTGGACAGGTCGCCGATGCAGCTCCGCGCGCAGTGATGATTGGTCAACACGAGGCCGTCGGGCGAGGCGAACGAGCCGGTGCAGCCGCCTTCCAGCCGCGCGATCGAGCGCTGCACGCGCGCGAGCCAGGCGTCGTCGATGTCGACGCCGTACTTCTGCTTGACCACCGCTTTCGGGAAATTGTCGAACGTCCACATGCCTTCGTCGGCGACGGCGGCAGAGGCAATGCCGAACAGCAGCAGCAAACAGAAGCGCTTCATGGGCCCGATCCCCCTCCGAACAAGTGAGACGCAATGTACGGTTCCCCTGACCGCGGTCGGGAGATCGTACGTTGCTATTTTTCTAGTCGTTCGTACTCAGCAGCAGCAGTCGCGTGCCTTCGGGCGCGATCAGCACGCCGTTGCCGGTTTCGTCCAAAGTGTCCGGCATCTCATCGGACACTTTTATGTCCCGCTCGCGCAGGCGCGCGAGCCGCCCGGGCATGTCGCTGTCCTCGAACGTGAGCACGGGATGACGCAGTGCGCGGGTGCGATATAGCGCAAGATCGAGTCCGTCGCTGACCAGCGGTGTGCGCGGAAACGGCTGCGGTTCCTCTTCGAGCGCGACGAAGCCGACCGACTCCCAGAAGACCCGGGCGGCGTCGGTCGTGCGCGCAGGGATGCCGAGCTCGCTGAAGTAGCCGCAGGCCGACTCGATCGGTGCATCGAGCTGCGGCGGAGAAAACGTGCGCGCTTCGAGCAGCATGACGCTCAGTCCGCCGGGGTCGAGGAGCTGCGCCTGATTGAACACTTCGTCGCCGAAGCGCTCTTCTTCGAAAGTTACGCCGCGCTCCTTGAGTCGGCGGACACCCGCTTGCAGCTCCGGCAGTACAAAGGTGAGCGAAGGTGAGGGCACCGTGCGACCGTGCAGGCCGATGAACAGGTGGCCGTCGGTCACGACTGCATAAGGATGCGACCAGGTCTCGCCGACGGCGGCCTGCACGAAGCCGAGCGACTCGTAGAACGCGAGCGATTCGCGAATGACCGGCGTGCCGATGCTGATTTCGAGGAACCGGCCGAGGGGAGCGCTCAGCAAGCGTCGATCCGCGCTAGCGCGCGGCACCCTGGCGCAGCGCGCGCCGCCGTGACTCTTCCAGCTCGGCGGCAGCCCCGGGCTGCGCGGCCGGCCACGCACGCGCATGTCGTGCGATGAGCTCGGCGAGCAGCTCGGCATGTGCGTCGGTGGCGTTGAGCGCGGGAATGTAGTCGTAGAACTCGCCGCCGTTCGCCATGAACAGCGCGCGATTGCGGATCGCGATTTCTTCCAGCGTCTCCAGGCAGTCCGTCGCGAATCCCGGGCACACGACGCTGACGCGCCGCTGACCTTCGCGAGCCATTTTCAGCAACGTTGCGTCGGTATAAGGCCGTAGCCATTCGTCGCGCCCGACCTGTGATTGAAAGCTGATGCTCCACGCACTGGCTTCCAATCCGAGCCGTTCGGCGACGAGCCGCGCGCTCTTCTGGCATTGGCAGTGATACGGATCGCCTGCGAGCAGGTAGCGGTGCGGCACGCCGTGAAAGGAGAACAACAGATGTCCGCGCTCGTGGGTGCGCCAGTGTTCGCGAATGCTCGCGGCGATCGCGTCGATGTAGGCCGTCTCGTCGTGATAGTTGCCGATGAAGCGGAGGTCCGGCACCCAGCGCCAGCGTTGCAAGTGCGAGGTCACGCGGTCGAAAACCGATGCGGTCGTCGTGCCCGAGTACTGCGGATACAGCGGCAGGACCACGAGTCGTCGTACGCCAGCGCTGCGGAGCTGCTCCAGCGCAGCCGGAATGCCCGGCGAGCCGTATGTCATCCCGAGCACGACTGTCGCCGGCAGGTGTCGCTGGAGCGCCCCGCGAACGCCGTCGACGAGCGCGCGGGTATGGAGCAGGAGCGGCGAGCCTTCCGGTGTCCAGATCTGGCGGTAAGCATGGGCGCTGCGTGCCGGGCGGATCCGCAGGATCACCCCGTGGAGCGCAAACCACCACACCCAGCGGGGCGCCTCGACCACCCGCGGATCCCACAGGAACTCCGCCAGAAAGCGCCGGACCGCGGCTGGCGTGGGGGCGTCCGGGGTGCCCAGGTTCACCAGGAGCGCGCCCGTGGCCGCGCCACTGCCGTGCTCGTAAGCGGGTTCGCCCAGGTAGGAGGTCATGGAGGCGGTAGTGTGGCTGAAAGGAAACGGGAACTGCATCTCAATCGAGGAATTCCGCAAAGCGTGCCGGTCCGCCCTTAAGTGGAACCCAGCGCACAAAACCAGCGAAAGCCAGCGCCGGCTGTGAGGGAAAACGCCGGCCTTTGTCGCTTAGAACTTATAGGAAGTGCGTGCGCGTGATCAGGGAGGCCTTCACAGGGACCCGCACGATTTGGGGCACGCAACCCGGGCAAGGAAGCCCTTCGTCAGCCTAATCAGTTCGCGAGTCGGTCTCGAGTCGAGTTGCCCGCTGTATCGGGGTTCGCGATCGTTACTGCCCCCTCCCCGGGATCGCGTTTGCTTCGAACGGCGGCAGGCTGCAAGGCACTCCTACCCTGCAGCCGCCTGGACGGCGGTCGGCAGTGTCAGGGCCGCAGTTCGCTGCAGCCCGGATGCTGTCGGCCGCTCGTTCAGTCAATCCCTCTCCAGTATCGCCGTCACGCCCATTCCACCGGCCGTACAGATCGAGATCAGTCCGCGTCCACCGCCGCGGGCCGCAAGCAGTTTCGCGAGCGTCGCCAGGATGCGGGCTCCGGTCGCGGCGAACGGATGTCCGATGGCGACACTGCCGCCTTTCACATTCATCTTGCTGCGATCGATCGCGCCCAGCGGCTGCGCCAGCCCGAGCCGGTCCCGGCAGAATTCCGGTGACTGCCACGCCTTGAGCGTGCACAGCACCTGCGCTTCGAACGCTTCATGGATTTCGTAGAGGTCGAAGTCCTGCAGCTTGAGGCCGGCGTCGGCGAGCATGCGCGGGACCGCGTACGCAGGCGCCATCAGCAGCCCTTCCTTCTCGATGAAGTCGACTGCCGCGTACTTGCCGTATTTCAGATACGCGAGCACAGGCAGGCCTCGCGCCTTCGCCCACTCTTCGCTCGCCAGTAGGACGGCTGCTGCGCCGTCGGTCATCGGCGTCGAGTTGCCGGCGGTCAGCGTACCTTGCGCACTGAACGACGGTTTCAGCGCGGCGAGTTTCTCCAGCGACGTATCGCGCCGGACGTTGTTGTCGCGCTTCAGGCCGCGGAATTCGACGACGAGGTCGTCGAAGAATCCTTCGTCATACGCCGCCGCCGCCTTGCGATGACTTTCCAGCGCGAGCTGATCCTGCTCGCTGCGCGGGATCTGCCAGGTCTTGGCCATCTGCTCGCAGTGCTGGCCCATCGACATGCCGGTGTGCGGCTCGGCTACTGCCGGCAGCTGCGGTTTGAAGTGCCGCGGCCGCAATCCGAACCACGGCGACAGCCGCGCGCCAAGCGATTTGCCGCGCGAGCTGCGCAACAGGATGCGCCGGTACGAATCCGGGTAGACCATCGGCACGTCGCTCGCGGTGTCGACGCCCGCCGCGATGCCCGAGTCCATCTGTCCCATTGCGATCTTCAGCCCGATGACGATCGCAGCGTCCAGGCTCGTGCCGCAGGCGCGCTGCAGGTCGAACGCCGGTGTTTCGCGGGCCAGGCCGCTATCGAGCACGCACTCGCGCGTCAAGCCGAAGTCGCGCGAATGCTTGAGCACCGCGCCGGCGCCGACATCGCCGAGCGTCTGGCCCTTCAGTCGATAGCGCTCGACCAGCGCCGCGAGCGTCGCCGTCAGCATCTCCTGGTTGCTCGCTTCCGCGTAGGCGCCCATCGAACGCGCGAACGGGATGCGCACGCCGCCGACGATGGCGACCCGGCGCACTGCAGATCCGACGAGCATGACGGCCTCGCTGTGAGAGAATGGCGACCTCCGGCCAGCATGCCAGCGCGCCCTCCGGCCGGTCAAAGCAGTAAAGCGATGACGACCTCCAACCCCAGCCGCTTCGCCGCGGACGTCCGAGCCATTTGCGCGCTCGGCGCGCCGCTGCTCGGCACCAACCTGTCCATCATCGGCATGCAGTTCGCCGATACGGTGATGGCTGGACAGCTCGGGGCGCGCGATCTCGCGGCGCTCGCGGTCGGCGTCGGCTTCTACCACCTCTTCCTGCTGATCGGTCTTGGCGCGCTGATGGCCGTGTCGCCGAGTGTCGCGCATGCGTTCGGTGCGAACGACACGCGTGGCGTGACGCGGTATTGCCGCCAGGCTTGGTGGATGGCGCTCGCGCTCGCGGTATTGCTGGTCACGGGATTGATGCAAGTCGGTCGCGTGCTGCCCGCGCTCGGCATCTCGCCGGAGATCCTGCCGACTGCCGTCGGTTACGTGCACGCGATGGCGTGGGGCATGCCAGCGCTGCTGGGTTTCCTCGCGCTGCGCTACACGACCGAGGGGCTCGGGCGCACGAAGCCGATCATGTACTTCGGCTTTCTCGGCCTCACCGCGAACGTGATCGGCAACTGGATCTTCATGTACGGCAAGTTCGGCATGCCGCAGCTCGGCGCCGTCGGCTGCGGTGTCGCGACCGCGATCTCCGAATGGCTGATGTTCTTCTCGATGCTCACATACATGCGCAAGCAACGCGCGTATCGCGAGTTCGATTTCTTCTCGCGAGTGGATGCCCCGGACGCGCGCGTGCTGCGCGAGCTGACGCGCATCGGCGCACCGATTGCCGGCAGTGTGCTCGCGGAGGGCGGTCTGTTCGTGTGCGCCGCGCTGATGATCGGCGGCATGGGCGCGACGCTCACCGCCGGCCACCAGATCGCGCTGAACTACGCATCCTTCATGTTCATGGTCCCGCTCGCGATCAGCTCGGCGACGACGATTCACGTCGGCCACACGCTCGGGCGCGGCGATCACGCGCGCGGTCGCTTCGCGGGACTGCTCGGCATCGGCATGTGCGCGACGGTGATGGCGCTGTCGGCCATCGCTATCGTGTTGTTCAACGACGGGATCGCGGGTCTCTACACGAACGATCCGGCTGTGCAGAAGATTGCGGCCGGGCTGCTGCTGATGGCCGCGATCTTTCAGCTCTCGGACGGCGTGCAAGTCGGCGCCGCGGGCGCGCTGCGCGGCTTCAAGGACACGGCGATCCCGATGACGATGTGCATCTTCTCGTACTGGGTCGTGGGTTTTCCGCTCGCCTACGTGTTCGGCGTGCGCCAGGGCGGCGGGCCGCTGTACGTGTGGATCGGATTCATCGGGGGCCTCACGGTCAGCGCCGTGCTGCTCGTCAGCCGCTATCTGTATGTGTCGCGGCGGTCGTTGCCGGCGTCGGAGGTGCGACTCGGCGTCTCGTGATAGCCGTAGCCGAGCGACTCGATCTCATCGACGATGCCGTCGACGAAGCGGATCTGCCGCATCAGCTTGTAGGGGCCGAAGTTGTAGGTCCAGATTTCGACCGGCACTTCGACGTAACCGTCGCCGTAGGAGTAGATGCGGCCGCCGACGTTGAAGCTCGGGCGACGCAGGATCGAGCGCGTCTGCACGTCGGTGGGCTCGCCGCAGAACTGCCGCACCTTCGCGCGCGGATCGCCCTGGGTCACGAGCCTGCTGCCGCAACGCAAGCCATCGGCGCTGGCGGGGACCGCGAGGGCCAGCAGCAGGGCAGCGAGAACGGAGGAGACGAGGGCGCGCATGACGTGACTATGCCTGCGGTGGACTGAATTGCGAATGAATGCCAGTTAGAGCCCCTTCCCCTCGATGCAGTTCCTGTAGAGCTCGGCAAACTTGTCCGACGTCATCGGGAGCGGATTGCCACCCGTCGACGGATCATCGTACGCCTGCGGGGCGAAAGTGGCCACGTGCGCCGGCTGCATGCCGAGATCGGCCAGTGTCGCGGGAATGCCAATCTCCCGCCGCAGATCCAGGATCCATTTCAGCACTGCATCGAACGACGGCTTGGCCAGTCCGAGGTACGCCGCCAGCCGCGACATCTTGTCTTCGATCGCACTGCGGTTCCACGCGAGCACATACGGCATCACGACTCCGTTCGTCAGCCCGTGATGCGTATTGAGATTTGCCGAGCACGGGTGGCTGAGGCTGTGCATCGCGCCGAGGCCCTTCTGGAAGGCTGTCGCGCCCATCGCCGACGCAACCATCATCTGTGCGCGCGCTTCGATGTTGCTGCCGTCGGCGACTGCGACCGGCAGCCACTGCTTGATCAACCGCATGCCTTCGACGGCGATGCCGTCGGCCATCGGATGGTGGAATGGCGCGCAATACGCTTCGAGATTGTGCGACAGCGCGTCCATGCCGACGGCCGCCGTCACTTTCGCCGGCAACCCGAGCGTCAGCTCGGGATCGGCGATCACCAGCGCCGGCTGCATGCGCGGATGAAAGATGATTTTCTTCGTGTGGTCGCGCACATCGGTGATCACCGAGGCGCGCCCGACTTCCGAGCCGGTGCCTGACGTCGTGGGGACGCCGATCGTCGGCGCCATGCCAGCGACATTCACGCGCGTGTACCAGTCTTCGCGATCCTCGAAATCCCAGATCGGCCGCGATTGCCCGACCATCAGCGCGATTGCCTTGCCGGTGTCGAGCGCGCTGCCGCCACCGAAAGCGATCACGCCGTCGTGTGCGCCACGCCGGTACGCCGCGACGCCGTTAGTGACGTTCTCCTCCACCGGGTTCGCCTGCAGGTCCGAGAAGACTTCGCAGCCGAGGCCGGCGCTGCGACACGAAGCGACGGCCTTCGCGATCATCGGCAGCGCCGCGAGTGCGGGATCGGTGACGAGCAGCGGTCGCGTGATGCGCAACGTCTTGCACGCATCGGGCAACTCCGCGATGCGCCCCGCACCGAAGCGGATGAGAGTCGGATAGTTCCAATTCCCACGGAGGGTGACCATGTTGAACCTTCTTCTGCAGGTCGGGCTTCAGCCCGACGACAACTTCGTTCGCAGATGGAATGACTTCGGCCGCGTCAGGTGCTCATAACCGACCACGGACAGCGTGCAGCCGCGACCCGAATCCTTGACGCCAACCCAGGCCAGCGCCGGGTCGAGATAGTCGCAGCGATTCATGAACCATGTGCCGGTCGCGACGCGATCGCCGATCCACAGCGCAGCCTCTTCGTCCATGGTCCAGATGGCGGCAGTGAGGCCGAACGAGCTGTCGTTCATCAGCTCGATCGCCTGCTCGTCGGACTGCACTTTCATGATGCCGGCGACCGGACCGAAGATTTCTTCGCGCATCACCGGCGTGGAGTTGTCCACGTCGAGCAGCACTTGCGGCGCAAGGTACGGCGAGCCCTCGCGGCTCGCGGGGAACTCTTCTTCGCGAAGCACGGCCTTGCCGCCGGCGTCGATCGAAGCTGCGATCTGCGCACGGATCGTGTCGGCCGCCGCCGTGCGCACGACCGGGCCCAGCGTCGTCGCTGCTTCGAGCGGATTGCCGAGCACGTACTTGCGCGTTAGATCGACGAAGCCATCGACGAACGCGCCGTAGACGCGCTCGTGCACATAAATGCGCTGCAGCCCGCAACAGGACTGGCCGCTGTTGAAGTACGCACCGTCGACGATGTTCTCGATCGCGTGCGCGAGGTTCGCATCGTTGCGCACGTACACCGGGTCGCAGCCGCCGAGCTCGAGCCCGGTGCCGATGAAGCGCTCCGCGGCGGCGCGCTGCACGGCATGACCGCCGGCGACCGAGCCAGTGAACGCGACGAAGTCGACGCGCGGATCGCGAATCGCACCCTCCGTATCCTCGTGGCTCATGTGCAGAGATTGGAACACGCCGGGCGGCAGACCGGCCTCGTGCAGCGCCGACGCGAAACGCTCGGCGCACAGCGGCGTTTGCGCTGAATGCTTGAGAACGACCGCGTTGCCCGCCATCAGTGCCGGTACCACGCTGTTCACTGCGATGAGATACGGATAGTTCCAAGCGGCGATCGTCAACACGACGCCGAGCGGCTCGCGGCGGATGAAGCGCGTGAAGTGCTCCTTCGGCCCGGCGTCGATGTCCGCGAGCGCCGCGGGCCCGATCGCGATCATGTGACGCGCCCGTTCGAGCGTGCCGCGCACTTCGTTGGGCGCGTAGCGGCGCGGACGGCCCATCTGCCAGGTCAGCTCCTCTGCGATTTCGTCGCGCTTGGCTTCGAAAGCGTCGCAGAAGCGGTTGAGGATGAGGGCGCGGTCGGCGAGCGTGACGTTGCGCCAGGCACGCTGGGCGGTGCGGGCAGTTTCGAGCGCGCGGTCGATGTCGGCCGGTTTGGCGAGCGGCCGTTCGGCGTAGACGGAGTCGTCGATGGGGGAAATGACTTTGAGCATGGTTGCGGAGTCAGGCTGAAGCCTGACCCACAGGAAGGTTTTGTGGGTCAGGCTTTAGCCTGACACTAAATAATCTCGAAATACCTCGCCAGTTCCCAATCCGTGATGTGCTTGCGGAACTCGCGCTCCTCCCACTCGCGGGTCGCGGCGAAATGCTGGACGAACGCGTCGCCGAACCACTCGCGCGCCATGCGCGACTGTCGCAAGCGCTGCGCTGCCTCCCACAACGTGCGCGGCAGCGCGAGCGCTTCCGGAAACTTGTGGTCGTAGGCGTTGCCTTCCACCAGCGGCTCGGGCTCGATGCGCTGCTCGATGCCGGCCAGACCTGATGCGAGCGCTGCGGAGAGAATCACGTACGGATTGGCATCCGCGGCCGCGACGCGGTACTCGACCCGCTGCGACTTCGCACTGCCCGGGATGATGCGCAACGCGCACGTACGATTCTCGACACCGACCGTCGCATCCGTCGGCGCCCAGAAGCCGGGAATCAGGCGCGTGTAGGAGTTCACGGTCGGCGCAATCATCGCCAGCAGCTCCGGCATCAGCCGCTGCTGACCGCCGACGAAGTGCCGCATCGTCGTGCTCATCGAATGCGGTTGCGACTCATCGTAGAACACCGGCTTGCCGCCGTCGCGCGAGCGCAATGACAAGTGAATGTGTCCGCTCTGGCCCGGCCAGTCGCGCGACCACTTCGCCATGAACGTCGCCATCATCGAATTGCGCTGGGCGAGCACCTTGATGAACGTCTTGAACAGCGCCGCCTTGTCTGCAGCCGCGAGCGCGTTGTCGTAGCCGATCGCGGCCTCGATCACGCCGGGCCCGGTCTCCTCGTGCAGACCTTCGATGCCGAAATCCATCGTCTCGCACATCGCGAGCATCTGGCGGTAGAACTCCGCGGCGACGGTGTTGCGGATCACGGAGTAGCCGAACCAGCCGGGCGCCATCGGCTGCAGGTTGCGATAGTGCTTCTCGCGGATCGATTGCGGCGTCTCGTTGAAGAAGAACACTTCGTACTCGAAACCTGCATACGGCTCGAAGCCCATGCTACGTGCACGCTCGATCGACTTGCGCAGCATGGCGCGCGGACACACCTGCTCGGCAGGCGGCGCGAACTCGCTCAGGAACAGCAGGTTGTCGTCTTCGAACGGCAGCGACCGGCACGAGTCGGGGAGGATGCGCACCGGCGCATCGGGATAGCCCGTGTGCCAGCCGGTGAACTGCACGTTGTCGTAGAGCTGATCCTGGCAGTCCCAGCCGAGCACGACGTCGCAGAAGCCGTAGCCGCTCTCCAGCGCCGACAGGAATTTCGCGCGCGACATGTATTTGCCGCGCATGATGCCGTCGACGTCGAACACGCCGACCTTGACGTGCGTGAGCTTGCGCTGCTCGACGATCGCCTTGGCGTCGGCGATCGTCTTGACCTGGCGAGGTTCGAGCATGGTCACACCTTGGTCGTGCCGTAGCCTTCGCGCTCCGGATGGCCGTGCTGGCCACCGGTGATCGCGAACTCCTCCTCGGGCGAGAGCACCAGCTTGTGCCGGCCGACGAATGCGAAGTACAGAACGCCGAGCACGTACCAGGCCAGCACCAGATAAACGCCGCGCCGGTACAACGGGTCCTGGAACTGGTACCACAGCGTCACGAGCGAGATGACGACAGTCGCTGCCGCGCCCGGAACGCCGAGCGGGCTGCGATACGGCCGCTCGATGTTCGGCATCTTCCGCCGCAGCTGGATGAACGACAGTCCCTGGAACGCATACGAGATCATCGCGCCGAACACCGCCATGTTGAGCAGCGTGGCGCCGATCACCGCACCGCCTTGCTCGGCGCCGAGCGCGAACCACACTGCCATGATGATTGCGAGTCCCACTGCCGTGCCGGTAAACAGCGCGAGGTGCGGTGTCTTGCGCGAGCCGTGCGTGACCGAAAGCATCGCTGGGTAATAGCCGGCGCGTGACAGCGAGTAGATCTGCCGGCCGTACGCGAAGATGATCGTGTGGAAGCTCGCGATCAATCCGAGCACCGCGAACAGCGACAACAGCTTCGCGATCTCATCGCCGTAGATCACGCGGAAGCCGTCGAGCAACGGCTCGGCGGATGTCGCCAGCGAGAACGAGCCGTGCAGGCGTCCCTGCTCCGGCGAGCCGATCGAGGCGTTCAGCAGCATGATCATCAGCGCCGAGACGATCAGCGTGAACATGCCGAAGATCAGGCCCTTGGGCATGTCGCGTTTCGGATCGACGGATTCCTCCGCTGCGAGCGGCAATTCTTCGATCGCCAGGAACAGCCATACTGCGAACGGCAGCGCCGCGAGCACGCCGCCGATGCCCTTCGGCAGGAATGCGCCGCCGCCCTCGGGCAGCTCGACCAGCGCCCCGTCCGGACCGACGGCGATGTTGAGAGCCCAACGCGTGAAGTCCGCGTACGGAATCGCGCTCACCCAGAACACGATCAGGACGCCGAGCGCGACCAACGTCACGACCACCGAGATCTTGAACGACAACTCCACGCCCCAGTAGTTGAGCGCGACGAACACCAGGTAGGCGCCGATCCACCACAGGGGCTGATACATCGCCGGCGTCTCGAAGATGCCGGTGAGGTAGGAGCCGATGAAGAACACGATGACGGCCGGCGTCATGATGTACTCGATGCTCTCGGCGAGGCCGGTGATGAAGCCGCCCCACGGTCCGAGCGCGCTGCGCGCGAAGGAGTACGCGCCACCGGTGTGCGGCAGGGCAGGGGACATCTCCGCCAGACTGAAGATGAGCCCGAGATACATGATCGCGATGATGATCGCGGCGATGAACAGGCCGCCCCAGCCGCCGACGCCGATGCCGAAGTTCCAGCCGGAGAAGTGGCCGGAGATCACCGCGCCGACGCCGAGGGCCCACAGCGACCAGACGCGTGCATGCCGGCGCAGTCCGCGCTTCTCGAAATAATCCTTGCCGGCATTCTGGTACGTGACGCTGCCGACGGTTTTCTTGTCAGTCATGCGACTCTCCCCTTTCTTATTGCCGAGTAGAGCGTTCGAGCTCGGCCACTATAGGGGAAAGATCTGAGCAGCGGCTAGGCGGAGCGGGCGGTGGCTTCTGCGGACTGTACTTCGGCGGCTGCTATCCGATTGCGGCCGAGGCATTTGGCGCGGTAGAGGGCCTTGTCCGCGGCGAACAGCAAGTCATCAGGCGCCACAATAGCGGGCGGGTAGACGGTCGCGACGCCGCCGCTGATCGTGACCCGATCCGTGAGCTGCGAGGCGTTGTACTGGATTGCCAGGCGCCAGATGCGCCGGCGCAGGCGTTCTGCATAGAGGCCCGCGCGGCGTCCATCGACGCCCGGCAGCACGACCGCGAATTCCTCGCCGCCATAGCGCGCGACCAGGTCGCCGCCGCGCCGGAAGGTTTCGTCGAGCGTCTGCGCGACCTTGCGCAGGACCTCGTCGCCGCGCGTGTGACCGTAGCTGTCGTTGAACAGCTTGAATTCGTCGAGGTCGAGGAACACGAGCGACAGCGGCTGCCCATTGCGGCGGGCCCGGCGGATCTCACGTTCGAGCGCACGATCGAAGTGCCGGCGATTGGCGATGCCGGTGAGAGCATCGACGCCGACGAGGTGCTTGAGTCGGCGGTTCGCCGTGACGAAGCGGCGCTGCAGATCCCGGTACTCGGTTTCGAGCTCGGTCGCGACGCTGCGCCGTCGCTCGAGCTCCGCTTCCAGCTCTTGCGCGCGTCGCGCGATCCGGGTGTGCAATATCAGGATGCGCGCGAGCGCGCCCGCGACGGCGGCTGCGAGCAACGCAAGGAGCGTGAGTTCCAGGCCTGACATTCTTCGCAATCAAAGCACACCGGTCGCGCAGGCAGGGCGTGACTTGACGAAACGCTCGCGTACGCCGACGAGCGGCCGGCAGTCCAGTCAGCACACTGGTGATGCAAACGTAGCAATATCCATCAGCCTCTTGCTTGACGCCCTTGATGCGGCTGAGGAAACTGGGCCCCCGATCGATCACGACTGGCCCGCCATGAATCCCGCCGCGCCTTCCGCTTCGCAGGGCCGCTTCCGCAGCTTCGCGGACTTCTATCCGTTCTACCTGTCGGAGCATCGCAATCCGGTGTGCCGCCGGCTGCATTTCGTCGGCACGCTGCTCGTGATCGCGGCGCTGGTCGCAGCAGCGCTCACCGGCGAGGCCCTGTGGTTGCTGGCGGTCCCGCTCGGCGGCTACGGCTTCGCATGGGTCGGTCACTTCTTCTTCGAGCACAACCGTCCCGCGACTTTCTCGCATCCCTGGTACAGCCTCGCGGGCGACTTCGTGATGTTCCGCGACCTGCTGCTCGGCCGGATCCGGTTCTGACATGGGCATCGATCGCTCCTTCGAGCGGCGTCTCGCATCGCTGATCAACGCGCGCGAGCCGCATGTCCTGCAGGGCGGCCTGAAGGGCGTCGAAAAGGAATCGCTGCGCGTCTCGCCCGACGGCTACATCGAGCAGAGCGATCATCCGCGCGAGCTCGGTTCCACGCTGACGCACGAGCACATCACGACCGACTACTCCGAAGCGCTGATCGAGCTGGTCACGCCGGCGTTCCGCGAATCGTGGGAGCTGCTGCAGTACCTGTGCGACCTGCACCAGTTCGTGTATCGCCATCTCGGCGATCAGCTGCTGTGGGCGACCAGCATGCCGTGCATCATCGACGGCGACCCGAGCATCCCGATTGCACGCTACGGCCGCTCGAACATCGGCCGCATGAAAGAGGCGTACCGCCGCGGGCTCGGCTGGCGCTACGGCCGGATGATGCAGGCGATCTCCGGCGTGCATTACAACTATTCGTTTCCCGCGCACTTCTGGCCGGTGCTCGCGGCGACGCTGCAGGCGCCGAACGCGAATCAGGATTTCGTTTCGGCGCAGTACTTCAGCTTGCTGCGCAACTATCGTCGTTACGGCTGGCTCGTGCTGTACCTGTTCGGCAATTCGCCGGCGGTGTGCGGCTCGTTCGTGCGCGGCCGCGAGCACACGCTGCAGCAGTTCGCTCCGGGCACGCTCTACGAGCCGTACGCGACTTCGCTGCGCATGAGCGATCTCGGCTATCGCAACAAGAGCCAGGCCGGCGTGCAGATCTCGGTCAACAGTCTCGACGAGTACGTGCGCGACCTGTCGGCTGCAGTCAGCACGCCGCATCCGGAGTACGAGCGCATCGGCGTGAAGGTCGACGGCGAGTATCGCCAGCTCAACGCCAACCTGTTGCAGATCGAGAACGAGTACTACAGCTACATCCGTCCGAAGCGCGTCGCTCGTTCCGGCGAGCGGCCGACGAATGCACTGCGCCGCGGCGGCGTCGAGTACGTCGAATTTCGCGCGCTCGACGTCAGTGCCTTCGATCCCGTCGGCGTGAACCAGAACAAGCTGCGGTTCCTCGAAGCGTTCGCCGCGCTGTGCGTGGTCAAGCCGAGCGAGCCGATCGACCAGGCCGAGTGGGAGCAGCTCGACGCGAACCACGCACTCGTCGCGCATCGCGGTCGCGAGCCGGGTTTGAAACTCAACCGCAATGGAAGCCCGATAGAGTTGCGCGCATGGGCTCTCGAGCTGATCGATTCGATGCGCGGACTCTGCGAGATGCTCGATCACGGCGACGCGCAGCGGCCGTACGCCGCAGCGCTCGATCTGCAACAGGCCAAGATCGACGATCCGGCGCTCACACCTTCGGCACGTACGCTCGAGGAGCTGCGCTCGACGGGCGAGTCGTTCGCGGACATGGCGCTGCGGATGTCACGCGTGCACAAGGCCTACTTCCTGGACCTGTACCCGCCGAACGAGCAGCGGCTGGCGGAGTTCGCAACCGAGGCGCGGGAATCGCTGGAACGCCAGGAAGCGGTCGAAGCCGCCGACCGCGTGACTTTCGACCAGTTTCTGGCGAATTACTTCCGAACGTAGAGTCACGCACTGGCGCGCGGTGTCGACGAGGACTAATCTCCTCGTTCGGCCGCAAGCAATGACGCAACTGCTTGAACATAATGGGGCATTTGCGGCCAACCTGGGTCCCGGCTGAGCATCCGAAAGGCGAAAGCGGCGTCAGCCGCCGACTGAAATTCTGCAAACTGAGAACTGCGCACGCTTCGAACGGCGCCGGTCCACTACGATGAGCACCGTCTTAATTCCCCCCGGACCTCCGGCTGAACTGTCCGGCAAGCATATGAACAGCGTCTCGACCTCATTTCCCGCCCACGTCATCGCCCCCGGCTCGGCCGCCAACGCGGACCACCTGGGCGAGCGTGCCGTTGCCCCCGTCGCGCCCCGCGCCGAGCCTTCTGCCGGCTGGGATGCCTATGAGGTCTGGCGCCGCTGCATCAAAGACGCCCGCGATCGGCGCCACAACCAGGACTGATTCTCCAGTTCGGGGCGGGCATTCGCGTTCCGCGCCTGTCAAAATGGCCGCATGCGCCGCGCCGACGCGAATAGTGCAGACGCGAACCGGCCCGCCGGCGCTCCTCCACAGTCACCCCACGCCCTGCAACTCCAGCGCGGTTTCCCGCGCCTGAAGTTCGCTGCGCCGCTCGAAGCCGAATTCCGCGAAGTCCACCTGGCCGAGACCCTGCCGCAAGTGCGCCGCAACCTGTGGCTGGCGATTGCCTTCGTGGTCGCGTTCTCCGCGCTCACCCACCTGGTGCTCGATGAGCCGGTCAACCAGCTCCTGGATGTCATCCGGGTCGCGCTGTTCACGCCGATCCTCGGCGTCGGCCTCGCGGTCGTGTACTCGCCCCTGTACCGACGGCTGTATCCGCTCGTGAGCCAGATTGGTGCGCCGACCTTCGGCATCGGCGTGACGGTGCTCGCGGTCATTGCGGCTTCGCATGGCGTGAGCCTGATCGCCACCGTCGTGCTGGTGTCGATCTACATCTTCTTCATGCTCGGCATGACGTTCTACCCGGCGCTCGGCTCGTCGCTGCTGGTGTTCGCCTCGTATTTCATCAGCGCGGCAGCGGTCGGGCTGCCGGCGTCCGTGCAGGTGATCGATGGCGGCGTGCTGATCTTCACCAACGTGATCGGCGCGATGGTGTGCTACACGCTGGAGCGCGCGACCCGCACCAACTACCTCGAGGAGCGCTTGCTGATCGAGGCGGCGAGCCGCGACGGCCTGACGGGCATTCACAACCGGCGGCTGTTCGACGAGCACGTCGATCGCATCTGGCCGCAGGCGACCCGCGACCGTGCGTCGCTCGGCCTGCTGCTGATCGATATCGATCACTTCAAGGCGTACAACGATTACTACGGGCACCAGGCCGGCGACGAATGTCTGCGGCAGGTGGCGTGGTGCCTGAGCCGCTGCTCGCGCCGGCCGCTGGACATCACGGCGCGCTACGGCGGCGAGGAGTTCGCGATCGTGCTGTACGAAGCTGACCGCAGCCACGTCGAAGAAGCAGCGCGACGTATCCAGTCGGAGATCGAAACGCTTGGCATCGTGCACGCGGCCTCGCCGGCGTCCAGCAAGCGGCTGACCGTCAGTGTCGGTGCCGCGTGCATCGTGCCGAAGTCGGGCCGCACGCAATACGGTTTCATCCAGCTCGCCGACGAAGCGCTGTACGACGCGAAGGAACGCGGCCGCAACTGCGTCGTGATCATGGACAAGGAGTACGAGCAGCTCAGCACCGGCTCTTTCCGCGGCGGCTCGCAGCTCCCGCCGCCGCTCGATGTAGTCAGGGGACATTCCTCATTTCGATAGTCGCATCGCGATTTGCGATGGCGGCGGACGAAATGCGGAATGTCCCCTTTGTTATGCTCCGGCCATGCCCGAGCGTATCCGCAGTCTCCTGGTCGCGAACCGCGGCGAGATCGCCATCCGCGTGATGCGCGCAGCGACCGAGCTCGGCATCCGCACCGTCGCGATCTACTCCCAGGAAGACCGCTTCTCGCTGCACCGGATGAAGGCGGACGAGAGCTATCTCGTCGGCGCCGGTCGCACGCCGGTCGACGCCTACCTGGATATTGCCGACATCATCCGCATCGCGCAGGCCGCGCACGTCGACGCGATCCATCCGGGCTATGGCTTTCTGTCCGAGAATCCCTCGTTCGCCGAGGCCTGCGCGGACGCGGGCCTGATCTTCGTCGGTCCGACGCCGCAGATCATGCGGCGACTCGGCAACAAGGTCAGCGCGCGCGAGCTCGCGGTCTCAGCGGGCGTTCCCGTCATGCCAGCGACGCCGCCGCTGCCGCACGACGATGCCGCGGCTGCGCGTCTCGCGGCGGAAGTCGGCTATCCGGTGATGCTGAAAGCGAGCTGGGGCGGCGGCGGGCGCGGCATGCGCGTCATCGCCAGCGAGTCGGAGCTCGCGGAGAAAGTCGGTGCCGCGCGACGCGAGGCCAAGGCGGCGTTCGGCAACGACGAGGTCTATCTCGAAAAGCTCGTGGTGCGCGCGCGGCACATCGAGGTGCAGCTCCTCGGCGATGCGCACGGCAATCTCGTCCACCTGTTCGAGCGCGATTGCACGGTGCAGCGGCGCAATCAGAAGGTCGTCGAGCGTGCACCGGCCACATTCTTCGACGAGCAGCAGCGACGCGAACTGTGCGAGCAGGCGCTGAAGATCGGCCGCGCCGTGCAGTACTTGAATGCCGGGACGGTGGAGTTCCTGCAGGACGCCGACAACGGCAAGTTCTACTTCATCGAAGTCAATCCGCGCGTGCAGGTCGAGCACACCGTGACCGAAGCCGTCACGGGTATCGACATCGTGCGTGCGCAGATCCGCATCGCCGAGGGCTGGGCGATCGGCACGGCGGAGAGCGGCGTGCCGCGCCAGGAGGACATCCGCCTCAACGGCTACGCCATGCAGTGTCGGGTGACTTCGGAAGACCCGGAAAACAATTTCATTCCTGACTACGGGCGCATCTCCGCATACCGCAGCCCGGCCGGCTTCGGCATCCGGCTCGATGCCGGCACCGCGTATTCCGGCGCGATCATCACGCCTTCGTACGATTCGTTGCTCGTGAAGGTGACCGCGTGGGCGCCGACGCCGCAGGACACGATCGCCCGCATGCATCGCGCGCTGTGGGAGTTCCGCGTGCGCGGCGTCGCGACCAACCTGCGCTTCCTCGATCAGCTCATCACGCACCCGCGGTTTGCGACCGCGGACTACACGACGAAGTTCATCGACGAGACGCCGGAGCTGTTCCGCTTCGCGCGCAAGCGCGACCGCGCCACGCGGCTGCTGAACTTCATCGGCGAAGTGATCGTCAACGGCAACGACGAGGTGAAGGGCCGGCCGCGCCCGACGCGCGTCGCGAACCCGAAGCTGCCGAAGCTCGAGCTGGCATCGCCGGCGCCGGGGACGAAGCAGAAGCTCGACGAGCTCGGCGCCGAGCGCTTTGCCGCCTGGATGCTGCAGCAGGAGCGCGTACTGCTGACGGACACGACGATGCGCGATGCGCATCAGTCGCTGCTCGCCACGCGCTTCCGCACGAATGATCTCGCTGCGATCGCGCCGTACTACGCGAGCCTGGTGCCGAACCTGTTCTCGGTCGAATGCTGGGGCGGGGCGACGTTCGACGTTGCGATGCGCTTTCTCAATGAATGTCCGTGGCAGAGGCTGCACGAGTTGCGCACGGCGATGCCGAATCTGCTGCTGCAGATGTTGCTGCGCTCGGCAAACGCCGTCGGCTACACGAACTACCCCGACAACGTCGTGCGTTACTTCGTCGATCAGGCGGCCCGTGGGGGCATCGACCTGTTCCGCATCTTCGACTCCCTCAACTGGGTCGAGAACATGCGGGTCGCGATCGATGCCGTGCGCGAGTCGGGCAAGCTGTGCGAGGCGGCAATCTGCTACACCGGCAACCTCACCGATCCGCGCCAGACGAAGTACGACCTCAAGTACTACATCACGCTCGCGCGCGAGCTGAAGAGCGCCGGCGCGCACATTCTCGGCATCAAGGACATGGCCGGCCTGTGTCAGCCTCGTGCCGCGTTCACGCTCGTCAAGGCGCTGAAGGAAGAGACTGGGCTGCCGATCCATTTCCACACGCACGACACGAGCGGCATCGCTGCCGCGAGCGTGCTCGCTGCGGTCGATGCTGGTGCGGACGCCGTCGACGGCGCGCTCGACTCGATGAGCGGGCTGACGTCGCAGCCGAACCTCGGTTCCATCGTCGAAGCGCTGCGCCACGGACCGCGCGACAGCGGCGTGAGCGCCGAGAGTCTGCGCATCCTGTCCCGCTACTGGGAACAGGTGCGGCACTGCTACGCGGCGTTCGAGAGCGACCTGCGTTCGGGCGCGTCCGAGGTCTACGTGCACGGCATGCCCGGCGGGCAATTCACGAATCTGCGTGAGCAGGCGCGCTCGCTTGGAATCGACGACACGCGCTGGCCGGAAGTGGCGCGCGCCTACGCGCAGGTCAACGAGATGTTCGGCGACATCGTCAAGGTAACGCCGACTTCGAAAGTCGTCGGCGACCTGGCGCTGCTGATGGTGACCAGCGGGCTCACGCCTGAGCAGGTGCTCGATCCCCACACGCAGATCGCGTTTCCGGAATCCGTCGTCTCGCTGTTTCGCGGCGACCTCGGCCAGCCGTACGGCGGCTTCCCGCCGGCGTTGCAGAAAAAAGTGCTCAAGGGTGCGCCGCCCTTGAAGGTGCGGCCGGGCGAAGTGCTGGCGCCGATCGACCTCGCGCAGGCCCACGCCGAGCTCAATCGCAAGACCTGGCGCGAGACGACCGACGAGGAATTCGCGTCCTATTTAATGTATCCGAAGGTGTTCCTCGATTACATGCAGGCACGGCAGACCTACGGTCAGGTCAATGTGCTGCCGACACCGATGTTCTTCTACGGTCTCGAGCCCGGCGACGAAGTCAGCGTCGACATCGAGCGCGGCAAGACGCTGATCGTGCGCTTCGTGGCCGTGAGCGACGGGGCGGAGGATGGCACGCGCACGGTGTTCTTCGAGCTGAACGGGCAGCCGCGCTCGGTCAAGGTGCCGGACCGCAGTCACGTCGCGCTCAAGCCGCCGCGTCGCAAGGCCGATCCCGGCAATCCGAATCACGTGGCGGCGCCGATGCCGGGCACGGTCGCGACGGTGCCCGTCAGCCAGGGCGGCCGCGTGTCGCGCGGCGACGTACTGGTGACGATCGAAGCGATGAAGATGGAGACCACGGTGCGCGCCGACCGCGACGCGACCGTCGCCGAAGTCGTCACGCACGCCGGCGAGCCGATCGATTCCAAAGATCTGCTGGTCGTGCTGGCGTAGCCTACGTACAAATCCTCGGGGCTGGCAGTCTGCAGCGCGCGACGTAAGGATTGTTACGGTCGTAAGCGGTTAGAATCCCGCGGCATGACCTTATTGCGAGTCGCGGAGCTTCAGGAGGAGCGGGCGCATCGCCTGGAACGGGAATTCCAGGCAGTACTCGATGCGGCAGTGGACGCAGTCGTGCTGTTCGATCACGAGGGTCGCATCGAGCTGCTGAATCATGCCGGCGAGCGGATGTTCGGCTACAACGAGCAGGAAGTCATCGGCCTGAAAGTGAACATCCTGCTGCCCGAGCCGTATCGCTCGCAGCACGAGGACTACCTGCGGCACTACATCGAGGCGGGCGAGCCGCGCATCATCGGCATCGGCCGCGAGCTGATCGCCAAGCGCCGTGACGGCAGCGAGTTCTCTGCGGAGCTGGCAGTCGGACGCGTGCAGGGCACCGACCCGCCGCGCTTCGTCGGCTTCATCCGGGACATCACGGTGCGCCGCAACGCGGAAGAGGCGCTGCGCCGGAGCGAAGCGCAGCTCACGATCGCGCAGGAGATCGCCAATCTCGGCAACTACGTCGTGCACTTCGACGGCCGATACGAGGATTATTGGTCGCCGCACCTGTACCGAGTGCTCGGCCGCCGCTATGGCGAGCCGTACATCGCGGTGTACGAATATCTAGAACCGATGGTCCACCCGGCGGACCGCGCCCGCTGGCAGCAGGCGCGCGCCGAGCTGGACTCGAGCGGACGACAGATGGATATCGAATATCGCGTGATTCATCCCGACGGCTCGCTGCGCTACGTGCATCACCTGGCGCAGACGACGCGCGCTGCGGACGGCCGGCTGCTGCGCCAGGTCGGCACGCTGCACGACATCACCGATCGGCGCCGCGCCGAAGATGAAGCCCGACAGATGCAGGACCGCATCGCGCACTTCGGACGCATCTCGACGATGGGCGAAATGGCCGCGGGCATCGCGCACGAGGTCAATCAGCCGCTGACCGCGATCGCGACCTACGCGCAGGCGTGCCAGCGTTTGATCACGCAAGCGGACACCAGCAAGGAAGAGATCGAAGCCGCGCTCCATCACATCGGCGCGCAGGCGCTGCGCGCGGGCGAAGTCATCCGCCGCCTGCGCACCTTCGTCAAGAATCGCGAGGTGCGGCGCGAGGTCGTGGAAGCGAACCGCCTGCTCGAAGACGTGCTGACGCTCGCGCAGACCGACGCGCGGCACAACGGCGTGCGCATGTTGCTGGAGCCGGCGCCGCAAGCGCCCCTGGTACAGGCGGACGCAGTGCAGATCCAGCAGGTCGTGCTCAATCTCGTTCGCAACAGCATCGATGCGATGATCGAGGTGCCGGAACCCCGCCGCGAGATCGTGCTGCGCACGCTCCTCGACAGCGAGGGTGACGTCGAGTTCATGGTCGCGGATCGCGGTATCGGCGTCGACGCGACGACGATGGCGGAGCTGTTCAATCCGTTCTTCACGACCAAGCCCGGCGGCACCGGCCTCGGCCTGTCCATCAGCCGCTCGATCGTGCGCGCGCACGGCGGCAAGTTGTGGTGCGGCGCCAATCCTGGCGGTGGCGCGCGCTTCTTCTTCACGTTGCCGGCAGTTCCGGCGTCAGCAGGGAGTTGATCAATGAGGGGACCTTCCAACCTGGCACGGCCGACGATCTTCGTAGTGGACGACGACGCGGCAGTGCGCGATGCGCTCAAGCTGCTGCTGCGCTCAGTCGGCCACGCGGTGGAGACGTTCGGTTCCGCGCAGGAGTTTCTCGATGCTTACGGCGAGGATCGCGCCGGCTGCCTGGTGCTCGACATCCGCATGCCCGGCATGTCGGGGCTGGAGCTGCAGCAGAAGCTCAACGAGAAGCACTCGATCCTGCCGATCATCTTCATCACCGGTCACGGCGACGTGCCGATGGCGGTCGAGGCGATGCAGGCGGGCGCGGTCGATTTCATTCAAAAGCCATTTCGGGATCAGGACCTGATCGACCGCATCAACCAGGCGCTGGAGAAGGACAGCAGCAACCGCGCCGCGCTCGGCGAGCGCAACGATATACGACGCCGCCTCGAAACGCTGACGCCGCGCGAGCGCGAGGTGCTCGATCTCGTGGTGCACGGCAAGGCAAACAAAGTCATCGCCGGCGATCTCAAGTTAAGTCAACGCACTGTGGAGATTCATCGCGCACGCGTGATGGAGAAGATGCAGGCGTCGTCGCTCGCGCACCTGGTGCGCATGGTGCTCGAAGTCGGACAAGTGTGAGCGCGGATTCCTGCCGCAACTTTATAGTGCGCGGCGGCATCGACGACGAGCGGCGCTGAGACAAACCTTTAAGTACAAGTGCGACTTCTAGCCGTGGACGGCCGGACGAAAGATGCGCCCCATGCGACCACGGCCCACAGGTGAGTCCACCGCCCCCAATCCTCCCTGCGGCTCGGGCTTTCCTTGTACAGTGGCCGTGGCCGCTTTTTTCTCAAGCGTCGTCATTCCGTGCAAATCACCCGTCCCATCGTCGCAGTGATCGAAGCCGATGCAGCGGCGCGCCGTCTGCTGCACTCACTGCTCAGCTCCCTCGACGCCGAAATACAGGACTACGAGAGCGCCGAGAGTTACCTCGCGGCCGAGCGCGACACGCTGGGTTGCGTGATTACTGACGTGTGGCTGCCCGGCATGTCGGGACTCGAGCTGCTGCGACGACTGCGTGCGGAGGAAACTCCGCCGCCGGTCATCGTGCTCGGCGAAGAAACGGATGTGCGTGCCGCCGTCGATGCGATGCGCGAAGGCGCGGTGGACTTCATCGAGAAGCAGCACATGGACGTGTCGATTCCGCGCCGCGTCGCGTACCTGCTCGACCGAACGCACTAGGGAGTCGGGCTAAAGCCTGCTGCGCACGGATGCGCGAATGCCGCGGGCGCAGGATGCGCTGGAGCGGCCGACCTGCAGCGCGCTCCTACTCGCTGGTACCCGCTTCCCATTCCTTGCGGGGATCGAACGGCAGGTCGCGATGCATCTGCTCGTAGATTTCTTTCGCACGCGGCGTGTCAGCCAGCGGCTGCACGAGCTTCAGCACCACGTACTGATCGCCCACCGTCGGTCCGGGCAAGCCGCGGCCTTTCAGGCGCATCTTCTGTCCTGCACGCGCGTTCGGCGGAATGCGCAGATCGACCGGCCCTGCGAGTGTCGGCGTTTGCACTGTCGCGCCGAGCGCTGCTTCCCACGGCGCGATCGGCAAACTCAGCGTGATGTCGCGACCCTCGACCGTGAACAAGCGGTGCGGGCGAAAGCCGATTTCCAGGTACAGGTCACCGGCCGGGCCGCCGCCGATGCCCGGGCTGCCTTGACCAGCGAGGCGGATGCGCTGACCTTCGACGACGCCGGCCGGGATCGTCACCTTGAGCGTGCGCGGCTGCACGGTCACGTGACCGTCCTCGCCGAGCTGCGGTGCCTTGAGCTCGATCGTCTGCGTGCCGCCGCGGAAGGCGTCTTCCAGATCGATCTGAATCTTGGCGACGTGATCTTCGCCGGCGGCCGCGAAACCGCCGCGGCCGCGACCGCTGCCGAAGGAAGTGCCGCCGCGTTGACCGAACGGGCTGCGCTGCCCGAACAGCGACGCGAAGAAATCGCTGAAGTCGCCATCGCGACTGCCGGCACCGCCGCCGAACGACGACGTCGAGAACTCGAAATCCTGCCCCCAGTCGGGCGGCGGACGGAACTCCTGACCGGCGCGCCAGTTCGAGCCGAGCTGGTCGTAGGCGGCGCGACGCTGCGGATCCTTCAGGACCTCGTAGGCTTCCTGCAATTCCTTGAACTTGTCCTCGGCGTTCGCTTCCTTGCTGACGTCCGGGTGAAATTTACGCGCCAGCCGCCGATACGCGCGCTTGATCTCGTCCTGGCTCGCGCCGCGAGCCACGCCCATGATTTGGTAGTAGTCCTTGTAAGTAGCCACGTGCACTCTCACGCCTGCGAGAGCCGCAAGCATGCGGGGCTAGATGGCGACAGTCGAGTGTGCTTTCAAGCGCGCCGGCGGCGGGCGCGATGCAGAGGAGCCAGTGCCAGGAGCAGCAACAGGCCGATCGAGCCGCCGCCGCCCCCGCCGCTTGCGCTTGCGGCGGGCGGCTGGACTGCGAGCGGGGCTCCGCCGCTGATCGCGACGACCAGGTCGGCAGCGTCGTTAGCGGTGTTGGTGTCGAAGTAGCTGCCCGAGACACTGGCGCGCAAGGCTGTGTTGCCCGCGGCGGTTGATGTCAGCGACAGCGAGCCACTCGCGGTCGCTCCGCCGGCGAACGACGCCAGCGTGCACTCGATGCCGAGTACGTTACTCGTACAAGTCCCATTGGCGAGAGACGCGCTGCTGACTGCCGTGCCTGCCGGGATGTCGATCCTGACCGTGACGGTCCCTGCGTTGTCGGTCGCAACATTCGCGAGGTCGAAGCTGACGGTGAATTTCTCGTTCGCCGTTGCAGTCGACGGTCCGCGCAGCGCGACCGAGACGTCCGCAGGCGCTTCGACTGCGATCGCACCCGAGCCTGCGTTGTCCGAGCTGTCGCTGTCGCGATCGGCGCTGACGTGCGCAGCAATCGGGTGCGAGCCGGCCGAGTTACCGGTGAGCTCCAGCTCGATCGTGCGGACGTTGCCGCCGGCGATTTCGCCCAGCTCGCACTCGACCACGCCGCCGCCGCTCAGACACGAGCCGCCGATGACGTTCGCATCGACGATCGAGAGCGTGGCCGGCAGCGTCAGCTCTGCGCGCACGTTGCTCGAGCTCAGCCCACCGGCATTAGTGATGGGAAGCTGCCAGCTGAACGACGTGCCGAGTTGCCGGCGCGTGACGCCGAAATCGCTCGGGATGCTGATATTGGAGGGCGGCAGGTTGGTGATGCAGGCCGCGTGCTGCGCGGTCTGGCGCATGCGCGTCAGGCTGCACTGCGAGAAATCGTCAGTACCGCCGACGATCGGCGCCATCAGGAAGCCGGAGGAGGGCGTATTCGCACAGCTTCCCTGCGCATCGCCGTCGTGGTCCGCGCCGAAGTTGTGGCCCATCTCGTGCGCCGCGACCAGCGAGTCCAGCCAGACGTTGCGCGACTCGGTGAGGCCGACGCCGTTCTGGGCGTCGCACAGCGCGTCGAGATACGCAATGCCGATCGTGCTGCCGTCCAGGTCGCGGTCGGTGAACAGGTGGGTCAGGCCGTGCGAGTTCAGGTCCGGCAGGCGTTTGCGCAGGTTGGCGAGCTCGCGCAACAGGCTGTTGGGCGCAGTGACAGCTGAGAGCTGATTGGCGGCGCCGCCGGGCACCAGCATCGTGCCGACGCGAATCTCGATCGACATCTGCGAGCTGAAGATGCCGTCGACGTTGTTCATGCGCGTCAGGATCTGGTCGCGCGCCTCCTGCTCGCTGGCGTAGCGCGCGCGGAAGCCCGCATCGCCGAGGACCGAGACGTCGAGCCGGCGCGTCGCGCCGCTGGCCTGCATGGCCACCGTTGCACTCTTCAGCTCTTTCGCGAGGGCGGCGTAGGCGTCGCTCGCTTTGCTGGACGAGGTCTCGGTCGCGCAGGCAGCCGCGCCCTCATCGATCGTCACATCGGCGAGGCGGAACACGATTGTCTGGGCGTCGGCGGGCAGCGGCTGAGCCAGCGCGTCGCGGACTTCCGCGGCGGGCTCGATAGCGTAGAGCTGCGTGCCGTCCCACATCATCCCGTGCAGCACATCGCCCCTGGTCGCGAGCCGCACCCACGATCCGGCGACGCCGTCGATCGAGCCGCGGTACAACTCCAGTTGCGACTGCGCGGATTTGCTCTCCATGAGCCGGTCATTCGAGCCGAGCGAAATTTCGAAGCGACGACCGAATGCGTCGAAGCGCAGTTGCTGCTGGGTGCCGCCGGCTTTCTGCTGCGCGCCGCCGCCGGGGGCGGACAGCGGGCGCAGCGGCTCGAAATAAAGAATGCGATCTGCGTGCGCGTCGTCGTTCGCTGCCGCCACGGGAGCGAGTGCCGCGCTTGCGACCACCCACACCCCGGCGCACACCGCGCCGGCGACCTTGCGAACTTGCATAGCTTCCTCCCCAGGAAACTGTGCCGCCTTTTTGTCACAGGTGCGGCTGGCCCACAAGGAACCAAAGCGCCGATCGCTGACTTTCGCGAAACAGTTCCGCGAGTGTCGGAATTTTTTGCAACTTTATGCGCTGGGTCACAGGGAGTGGCTAATATTTAAACGTGCGTTTAATATCGCGTCATGAGTACTGGCTCACACTTGCCGCGCCGCCGCCGCGCACGAGCGCGCAGTCGCGGGCGTCCGCCGGTGGATGCCGACAGCGACGTGCGCAGCGCGCTGCTGGACGCGGCCAGCAAGCTGTTCCTGAAACATGGCTTCGATCGCGCGACGGCGCGGCAGATTGCGGTCGCTGCGGGCACGACGCCGGCGATGATTCACTACTACTTCGGCAACAAGCTGGGGTTGTTTCGCGCGATGCTCGAGCGCGCCATCGGCCCGGTGCGCGAGCTGATCGCGGGCTCCTTGCAGGCCGGCGCTGTCGATCCCGCAGTGCTGATTCGCATGCACATGCAGACGGCGGCCGCGAATCCGTGGATCGCCACGCTGATCGTCAACGAGGTGCTCGCGGAGAAGGGCCGCTTTCGCGGCACATTCATCCGCGACATCGCGGGCCGGCAGGCGCCGCTCGTCGTGGAGCTGCTGCAGCGGGCGCGTGCGAGCGGCAGCGTCCGTGCGGATCTCGACGTGCGCCTGGCGGCTTTATCCCTGTTGTCGCTGTGCATGTTTCCGTTCCTCGCCCGGCACGTGGCCGGCCCGGTGCTCGGCCTGAAGTTCGACGAGCACGAGATCGAGCGCCTGATCGCACACACTGCGCGGCTGTTCGCTGTAGGTACCTCGCCGGCGGCGCGTGCGACGCGTCCGGAGCACCGAGCATGAATCTTCGAGCTGTTCTGACACTTTCCGGCTGCATCGCCCTCGCGGCCTGCGACAACAGTCCCTATGGCGGGCAGATTCTCGGCACGCTGGAGCGCGATCGTCTCGAACTGATCGCGGAGTCCAACGAGCCGATCGTCGAGATTGCCGTGCGCGAGGGCGACGCGGTGCCCGCTGGCGCGACATTGCTGCGGCAGGAGCTCGGTTCGATGCAGGCGCGGCTCGACCAGGCCGTCGCGGCACGCAACGTCGCAGAGAGACGCCTGGCGGAGCTGGTGAAAGGCCCGCGTGCACAGGAGATCACCGAGGCGCGGGCTGCGCTCGAATCGGCGCGCAGCATGCAGGAAACCGAGACCAACGAATATGTGCGCGTGCAGGACCTGGTGTCGCGCAAGCTCGTGAGCCAGTCAGCGCTGGAGCAGCAGCGCGCGCGGCGTGACAGCGCCGCCGGAACTCGCAAGCAAGCAGAAGCGCGTCTGCATTTGCTGCTCGAAGGCACTCGCGTCGAGGAAGTCGAACAGGCGGAAGCATCGCTCAAGCAAGCGCAGGCCGCCTTGGTGGAGCTGCAGACGAGCGCGGCGCGCTACGTCGTCAAGGCGCCGCGGCCCGGGCGTGTGGAAGCCATTCCGTACAAGCTGGGTGAGCGACCTGCACCTGGCACGCCGCTGATCGTCATGCTCGCCGACGGCACACCGTACGCACGCGTGTATGTGCCCGAGCCGCTGCGCACGAAATTCCTGCCGGGCACGCGCATTCGCGTGCACGTCGACGGGCGCGATGGCGAGCTGACAGGCGTCGTCCGCTTCGTTTCCGCCGAGGCTGCATTCACGCCGTACTACGCGCTGACGCAGGAGGATCGCTCGCGACTGTCCTATCTCGCGGAGATCGATCTGGAGGAGAGCGCCGCCGCCAACGTGCCGACCGGCATGCCGGTGCAGGTGGAGCTCACGAACGAAAAGCGATGAACGCGCGCGCGGAAAGCGGCCCGGCGATCAGCGCCCGCAATCTCACGCGGCGCTTCGGCAAGCTCACGGCCGTCGACCACGTGAGTCTCGACATTCCGCGCGCGTCGATCTACGGCTTCCTCGGGCCGAACGGCTCGGGCAAGTCGACGACGATCCGCATGCTGTGCGGGCTGCTGCGCCCGAGCGAAGGCGAGTGCACGGTGCTCGGTCATCCGGTGGCGCGGGAAGCCGAGAAGCTGCGCCTGAAGATCGGCTACATGACGCAACGCTTCTCGCTGTGGGAGGACCTTACGGTGCAGGAGAACCTCGACTTCATCGGACGCATCTTCGGGCTCGACGGCCAGGTTCGCGCCGCGCGCATCGCGGAGCGACTCCGCCAATACCATCTCGAAGACCGGCGCGGGCAGCGCGCGGGTACGATGAGCGGCGGACAGAAGCAGCGCCTCGCGCTCGCGGCCGCCACGCTGCACGAGCCCGAGTTGCTGCTGCTCGATGAGCCGACCAGCGCGGTCGATCCGCAGAGTCGTCGCGATTTCTGGGAGAGCCTGTTCGAGCTGGTCGACCGCGGCACCACGATCCTGGTCTCGACGCACTACATGGACGAGGCCGAGCGCTGTCACGGCCTCGCCATTCTCGATCGCGGCCGCCTCGTGGCGGAGGGTTCGCCGCGCCGGCTCATGGATTCCATCGATGCAATCGTGATCGAGATCGAAGCCGACGACGTGCGCGGCGCGCGGCGCGCGCTCGACGGCGAGGACTTCGTGAAGAGCGTCGCGCAGCTCGGCAATCGGCTGCATGCGTTGCTCGATCCGCAGCGCACCGATCCGGAAGGCAGCATCCGTGCGCTGCTCGAAAAACAAGGCGTGCAGGGCAAAGTCGAGCGCGTGCGAGCGAGCCTCGAAGACGTGTTCGTCGCCGCCACGCGTTTCACCGCCGACGACGAAGCTGCGCTTGCAGGTCGGGCTTCAGCCCGACAAGCCGTGCATGCAGGAGAGTCGGGCTGAAGCCCGACCTACAAGTCAATGTCACGCATCTTCGCCATCGCCACCAAGGAGATCCGCCAGCTGCGGCGCGATCGCCTGACGTTCGGCATGATCGTCGGCATCCCGCTGCTGCAGATGCTGCTGTTCGGCTACGCGATCAACTTCGACGTGCGCGGCCTCAGCGCCGCGGTCGTCGACGAAGCGCGAACCTCGATGTCGCGCGCTCTGATCGCGGACATGCAGGCCAGCGGAGTCGTGCGCGTGAGCGAATACGATGCTTCCATCGGCGATCTGCGGCGCAGCCTGCGCTCGGGCGAGGTCTCGATCGGCGTCTACATTCCGGCGGATTTCGAACGGCGCCGCCTGGACGGCGACCGGCCGCTCGCGCAGCTGCTCGTCGACGGCAGCGAGCCGACGATCGAGAACATCGCGCGGGCTTTCGTCGCCATGCCGCTGCCGAAGCGCGCCGGTGTGTACCAGGCCAGCCGGCAGGTGTTCGAGGTGCGCACCGAGTACAACCCGGAGAAGCGCACCGCCGTGCAGATCGTGCCTGCGCTGATCGGCGTGATCCTGACGATGACCATGACGATGTTCACCGCCGTGGCGATCGTGCGCGAGCGCGAGCGTGGCAACCTCGAGCTGCTGATCACGACACCGGCCAGTCCGCTCGAGCTGATGCTCGGCAAGCTCGTGCCGTACGTATTCATCGGCCTGATCCAGACCACGCTGGTCCTGCTGCTCGGCGTGTTGCTGTTCCATGTGCCCATCAACGGCAGTCTGTGGGCGTTCTACCTTGCCGCGTTGCTGTTCATCGCCGCCACGCTGACGCTCGGGCTGATCGCCTCGACGCTCGCGGAAACGCAGATGCAGGCGTTCCAGATGTCGATCTTCGTGCTGCTGCCCTCGATTCTGCTGTCGGGCTTCGTTTTTCCGTTCGACGGCATGCCGCCGGTGGCGCGCTGGATCGCGCAGCTCCTGCCGCTGACGCATTTCGTGGAGCTGGTCCGCGGTATCGTCCTGCGCGGGGCGGGTCTGGCGGAGCTGCAGGTTCCGATCTATAAGCTGCTCGCGTTCACTGCGGTCGCGCTCACGGTCGTCACGCTGCGCTTCCACAAAAGGCTCGATTGACGCACCAACTCCGCGCGCTGCAGCCGACGCTCGCGCTAAACTGGTGCAGCGTTGGCGACTCGTGACCGGGCGTCAGCGACTTCCGGCACGGCACAGAACGTGCATTTGCCATGGGCGATTCGAGGCACATCGAGACAGGAGCCACGGGGAATGAAACTCATCAGCGCAATCATCAAACCCTTCAAACTCGACGACGTCCGTGCCGCCCTGTCGGAGATCGGCGTTTCCGGAATGACCGTCACGGAGGTCAAAGGCTTCGGCCGGCAGCGCGGTCACACCGAGCTGTATCGCGGCGCCGAGTACGTGGTGGATTTCGTGCCGAAGACCCGCATCGAGGTCGCGGTCAAGGAAGCGCTGGTCGACCAGGTCGTGGAGGCGATCATCGGCGCGGCGAAGACCGGCAAAGTCGGGGACGGCAAGATCTTCATCACCGAGCTGGAGCGCGTGCTGCGGATTCGGACTGGAGAGACGGACGACCAGGCCCTGTAGGTCGGGCTTCAGCCCGACAATCCGTGCATGAAGAGAGAGTCGGGCTAAAGCCCGACCTGCAGTTCATCTAATATGCGCCGCATGACACATGCAGTGCGTATCCATTCCTACGGCGGACCTGAAGTTCTGCGCTGGGAGACGGTCGAGGTGCCCGAGCCGGGGCCCGGCCAGGCGCGGGTGCGCCACACGGCGATCGGGCTGAACTTCATCGACACCTACGAGCGGACGGGCCTGTATCCGTTGCAGCTTCCCGCCGTGCTCGGTCGCGAGGCTGCCGGCGTCGTCGAAGCCGTCGGTCCCGGCGTGACCCAAGTGAAGGCCGGCGACCGCATCGCGTACGCCTTCAACTCCTCCGGTGCCTACAGCGAAGCGCGGGTGCTGCCGGCCGAGCGGCTCGTGCGCATTCCCGCAGGCGTCGACGACAACCACGCCGCGGCACTCATGCTGAAGGGCATGACCGCGCAGATGCTGCTGCGTCAGACCTATCGCGTGCGCAAGGGCAACACGTTGCTCGTGCACGCCGCAGTCGGCGGCGTCGGCTCGATCGTCCTGCAGTGGGCGAAGCACCTCGGCGCGAAAGTGATCGCGGTGGTCGGCTCGACAGCCAAAGCGGAGCGGGCGCGCGAGCTCGGTGCGGATCACGTCGTGCTGTCGAACGAAGATTGGGTCGCGCAGACGAAGGCAGCGACCGGCAAGCGCGGCGTCGACGTCGTCTACGATTCCGTCGGCAAGGACACGTTTATCGGCTCGCTCGATTGCCTGCGGCCGCGCGGGCTGATGGTGACCTACGGCAACGCGTCCGGACCAGTGCCGCCGATGGCGCCGCTCGAGCTGAGCAAGCGCGGCTCGCTGTTCCTGACCCGGCCGACCCTGTTTCACTACATCCCGACGCGCGCCGCGCTCGTGCGCGCTGCGAGCGAGATGTTCGACCTCGTCGCGAAGTCGGTGATCGGGGTGCACATCGGGCAGAGCTATCCGCTGCAGGATGCGGCCCGTGCGCACGTGGATCTGGAAGCCAGGCGAACGACCGGTTCGACCGTCCTTCTTCCCTAACGGTCGGTAATCGGCGCCCAGTTCGGTTGGCGCTCGACGCGCTCGCACCAGGCGCGGATCGCCGGGTAGGGCGCGAGGTCGAAGCCGCCTTCGTGCGCGACATGCGTGTACGCGTACAGCGCGATGTCCGCCAGCGTGTACTGCCCCGCCGCGAGATATTCGCGATCGCGCAGCGACTCTTCGAGCACGTCGAGCGCCGCGTAGCCGTTCTTTTTCTTCTCCACCAGTTTCTCGCCGAGCTCCTGGCGCGTCTTGCCGAGCTTCAGCCAGAAGCGCAGCGTCGCGATGTTCGGCTCGAGGTTGTACTGCTCGAAGCACATCCACTGCCACATGCGCGCGCGCTCGAATGCATCGGCGGGAACGAGGTGCGAGCCTTCGGCGAGGAACGCGATGATCGCGTGACTCTCCGGCAGGTAGCCCTTGCCGGGCACTTCCAGCAGCGGAATGCGGCCGTTGGGATTTTTCGCGAGAAAGGCGGCAGTGCGCGTGGCGCCGGTGCGGATGTCGAGCTCGATCAGCTCGTACGGCAGCGCGAGCTGCTTGAGCACGAGGCGAACTTTGTAGCCGTTTCCGGAGGGCAGGTAATCGTATAACCGGTACATCATCGCTCCATGTCACTAAATGTCCGCGCGAGCCTCGTGGCTCCACGCGGCGCACCGCATCACGCGCAACTACCTACACGCGACTGCTCGTGCGAGCCGCGTGCTGCTGGACACCCTGCCCGATGTCCGGCGTGAGTCACCGTTTTGCGGTTTACGGTTTCGTGACGTCTGCGTAGCTCAAGCGCTCAGCGTCGTTGCTCCACGCAACATCGCCAGCGCGCCGCTGCGCACGACCTCGAGTACTTCGCCGAGATTCCCCGCTTCGGCGATGAACTTGTTGATCTGGGACTCACTGTCCGTAAGCTCGACGGTAAAGCTTTCCGCTGCGTCCGACAATACTTTGCCGCCGGCTTTGTGCACGCACGCCTGCAGAGCGGCGAGCTGCGTCGCGCCCGCGCGCATCTTGATGAGCAACAGCTCGCGCTCGACGTGCTGGTCGCGCGTGACGTCATCGACGTTCACCACGTCGATGAGCTTCAGCGACTGATTGACGATCTGCTGGATCACGGCGTCGGTGCCGGTCGTCACCAGCGTCAGGCGCGACACGGTCGGATCGTCCGTGGCGGCGACGTTGAGCGACTCGATGTTGTAGCCGCGCGTGGCGAACAGGCTTGCGACGCGCGTGAGCGCGCCGACTTCGTTCTGCAGCAGGATCGAAATGATGTGGCGCTTGCGCGTGGTCATTCCGGGGGTTCCTCTCCTGGCCGGGAGCATACGGGAACGCCGCGAGCTTCGTATACATCCCATAGGGATGCTGCTAGGCTCTTTTCGAAATCTTTCGGGGCTTTTTTCGGCCAATTCTTCGGATTGAGGACGTGAAAGAGAATCTCGCCGCGCGCCCTGCGCACGCCGCCCACGCGCTCGCCGGCAAGGTCATGTCGGGCGCCGAGATCATCGTGCAGGTGCTCGCCGACGAGGGTGTCGAAACCGTTTTTGGTTACAGCGGCGGCGCGATCCTGCCGACCTACGACGCCATCTTCGTATACAACCAGGGCGCTGCTGCGCCCGGTCACCGACCGATGCCGCTGGTCGTGCCGGCCAACGAGCAGGGCGCGGGCTTCATGGCTGCGGGCTATGCGCGTGCGACCGGCAAGGTCGGCGTGTGCGTCGTCACGTCCGGGCCGGGCGCGACCAACACCGTCACGCCGGTGCGCGATTGCATGGCGGACTCGGTGCCTATCGTGGTGATCTGCGGTCAGGTGCCGACTGCCGCGATCGGCAGCGATGCATTCCAGGAAGCGCCGGTTGCCAGCATCATGGGCTCGGTCGCCAAGCACGTGTTCCTGGTCACCGATCCGACCAAGCTCGAAGCCACGCTGCGAACCGCGTTCGAGATCGCGCGCACCGGCCGTCCGGGACCGGTGGTCGTCGACATTCCGAAGGACGTGCAGAACTGGCGCGGCGCGTTCCACGGAACGAACCGCTTGCCGGTCAGCGGTTACCGGCATCGCATGAACCGCCTGATGCGCAACGTCCTGTCCGACGAGCATTGCGCGCAATTCTTCGCGATGCTCGGCGAGGCGCAGCGGCCGCTCATTTACGTCGGCGGCGGCGCGGTCCGTTCCGACGGCGCCGCCGCGGTGCGCGAGTTCGCGCTCGAATACGGCGTGCCGGTCGTCTCGACGCTCATGGGTCTCGGTGCGTTCGACACGACGCATCCGCTGTCGATGAGCATGCTAGGCATGCACGGCGCGGCATTTGCCAACTACGCTGTCGACGATTGCGATTTCCTGTTCGCGTGCGGCGCGCGCTTCGACGATCGCGTCGCCGGCAATCCGCCGAAGTTCGCGCCGAACGCGCGGCGCATCGCGCAGATCGACATCGACGCGTCCGAGATCAACAAGGTCAAGCCGGTGAGCTGGAGTCACGTCGGCCTGCTGCCCGAGGCGCTGCGCGCACTGCTCGCGTACGGGCGGCGCAGCGGCTTCAAGCGCGAGTGGTCCGCCTGGCAAGCGCATTGCGCCGAGCTGCGGCGCGCGCATCCGATGAACTACGACCGCGACAGCAAGCTCATCCAGCCGTACCACGTCATCGAAGAGATCAACAGGCTGACGCGCGGCGAGGCGATCATCGCGACGGGCGTTGGTCAGCACCAGATGTGGGCTGCGCAGTACTTCGACTTCCGCACACCGCGTCTGTGGCTGACGTCCGGCAGCATGGGCACGATGGGCTTCGGCTTGCCCGCCGCGATCGGCGCGCAGCTCGCGCATCCCGACAAGCTGGTGATCGACATCGACGGCGACGCGAGCATCCGCATGAACCTCGGCGAGCTCGAGACCGTCACGACGTACCAGCTCCCGGTGAAGATCGTGGTGCTCAACAACTTCGGCGACGGCATGGTCAAGCAGTGGCAGAAGCTGTTCTTCAAGGGCCGGCTGTCGGCGAGCGACAAATCGCTGCACAAGAAGGATTTCATCAAGGCAGCGCAGGCGGACGGCTTCCGCTACGCAGTGCGGCTCGAGAAGAAGGCGGACGTCGCGCGCGTCGTCGCCGAGTTCATCGGCTTCCCGGGCCCGGCGTTCCTCGAAGTGATCATCGATCCCGATGCCGGCGTGTACCCGATGGTCGGGCCCGGGCAGGCGTACGACGAGATGATCACCGGCGAGCACATCGCCGCGCGCCATGCCAGCACGATCCGCCCGCCCGACGCGTCGGAAATGTTTTGATGAGTGATGGCCGGGAAGGACCGTTCTGGGACGCGATGGAAGGTCGCGTGCCGCCGCCCCCCGCGGCGGTGACGCTCGGCTTCAAGCCGCTCGAGATCGACCCGGACCGCGGCACGATCCGCGTGCAATTCGAGGCGAAGCGCGAATTCCTCAATCCGATGGGCGTCGTGCAGGGCGGCTTCGTCGCGGCGATGCTCGACGACACGCTCGGCCCCGCGCTGGTGTGCATGCTGCCGCCCGGTCACTTCGCGCCGACGGTCGAGCTGAAGGTGAACTTCATCAAGCCCGCACCGCTCGGGCTGCTGATCGGCGAAGGCCGCGTCGTCGCGCGCGGTGGAACGATCGCCTTCCTCGCCGGCGAGCTGCGAACTGAACAAGGCGAGCTGGTTGCCACGGCGACAGCGACTGCACGCATCGTGTCTGCGCGTTGACGATGACCGCTGGCGCTCTGCCAGCCGGCTGGCCGGCGATGACGATTGAGCAGGCGAACGCTCGCCTGAGCGCGCCGGGCGCGCGCTTCGAAACACTCGAGCTGACGATCGGCGGCATCCGCACCCAGGTCTGGAAGAACTGTCCGCCGACGCTGCGTGAAGTGTTCCTGGCGGGCTGCACTTTTCCGCAACGCGAGTTCCTCGTTTACGAAAACGATCGTGCGACGTTCGCCGCGTTCGCGCGGGCCGTCGCGACGCTCGCGCACGAACTGCAGGCGCGTGGCGTTCGCAAAGGCGATCGGGTCGCGGTCGTCATGCGCAACCTGCCCGAGTGGCCCGCCGCGTTCTTCGCAGCGGCGCTCGTCGGCGCGATCGTCACGCCGCTGAACGCGTGGTGGACCGGGCCGGAGCTCGAATACGGGCTCATCGACGCCGGCGTGAAAGTGGCGTTCGTCGACACCGAGCGCTTCGAGCGGCTCAAAGAGCATTTCCCGAACTGTCGCGACCTCGAGCGCGTGTACGTCTGCCGCGAGAGCGAGGAGGTCGCGGATCCGCGCGTGATCAAGCTGGAGAGCGTGATCGGTGCGGTGAACGATTGGGGCCTGTTGCCCGAGCGCGCGCTGCCGGATGTGCCGCTCGCGCCCGAAGACGACGCGACGATCTTCTACACCTCGGGCACTACCGGCAAACCGAAAGGCGCGCTCGGCACTCATCGCAACATCACGACCGGCATCTTTACCGCCGCCGCCGTCGCGGCACGCGCGTTCTTGCGGCGAGGTGTGACGCCACCGGATCCGGCGACGTTGCCGCAGCGGATCTCATTGCTCGCGGTGCCGCTGTTTCACGTCACAGGTTGCAATGCCTCGATGGTTCCCGCGGTGTTCAGCGGCGGCAAGCTGGTGCTGATGCGGAAGTGGGACACCGAGAAAGCACTGCAGTTGATCGAGCGCGAGCGCGTCACGCTCGCGGGCGGCGTGCCGACGATCGCGTGGCAGCTCATCGAGCATCCGTCCCGCACGCGCTATGACCTGTCCAGCATCGAGCAGATCGGCTACGGCGGCGCGCCGTCCGCGCCGGAGCTGGTCCGCCGCATCATCGAGACGTTTCCGAAATCGCTGGCGGGCAACGGCTGGGGCATGACGGAGACGTCGGCCTCATTTTCCGGCAACACGTCCGAGGACTACATCAACAAGCCCGCATCGTGCGGGCCGGCGCCGATCGTCGGCGCGATGCGCGTGATGAACGCGGATGGAACGCGTGAGCTGCCGGCGGGCGAAGTCGGCGAGCTGTGGGCACGCGGACCGATGGTCGTGAAGGGTTACTGGAACAATCCGCAGGCGACGGCCCAGACCTTCATCGATGGCTGGCTGCGGACCGGCGATATCGCGCGCATCGACGCCGATGGCTTCTGTTACATCGTCGATCGCGCCAAGGACATGCTGATTCGCGGCGGCGAGAACATTTACTGCATCGAAGTCGAGAACGTGCTGTTCGAGCATCCGGCGGTGATGGACGCCGCGCTGGTCGGCATTCCGCATCGTGTGCTCGGGGAGGAGCCGGGTGCAGTCGTTCAGCTCAAGCCCGGCGCGACGGCCACCGAGGACGAGCTGCGTGGCTGGGTCGCGAGCCGGCTCGCCGCCTTCAAAGTCCCCGTCCGGGTTGTGTTCCGGCGCGACACTCTGCCGCGCAATCCCGCGGGCAAGATTCTCAAGAACGAGCTGAAAGGCGCGTTCAAGACCCTCACGCATCTGTAAAAAAGCAAGCGCTGCGGGATGTGTGGCGCTCGTCACAGTTTCACGATTCTTGTGTCTTATCGACACAACAAACCGCTTCTTTTCGCCGAAAAGCCGTTGACCACTCTGCAACGCGTCGCGCACCTTGCCGCCTGTAAAAATTTCCGACGTCGGAATGGGAGTGCATCGAATGACCATGCGTAATCGAATGGAGCTTCGTGTTGCGATCTCCGCGATCCTGGCCCTGGCTGCGGGCGCCGTGGCGGCGCAGGAAAGCAAGGCACCCGAAACGATGGTGCTCGAGGAAATCGTCGTCACGGCCGAAAAGCGCCAGGCGAACCTGCAGGAAGTGCCGGTTGCGATTTCCGCGTTCACGAGCGAGACACGCGACCTGCTCGGTATCACGACCATCCAGGACCTGACGGACTTCACGCCCGGCTTGTCCTATGCCAGCACGCTCGACCGCATGAGCCTGCGCGGCGTCGGCCGTCTGACCAACAACTACGGCTCCGACCCCGGCATCGCGACCTACTCGGACGGCTTCTACACCGCCAGCAACGTCGAGGCGGGCAAGCGGGCGATCCACACCGAGCGCGTCGAAGTGCTGCGCGGACCGCAGGGCACCCTGTACGGGCGCAACTCGATCGGCGGCGCCTTGAACGTCATCTCCAAGCGGCCGACCGATGAGTTCCAAGGCGAGATGCGTGCGACGGCCGGCAACTACGACACGCAGATCTACGAAGGCTCGGTCTCCGGCCCGATCACCGACTGGCTGCGCTACCGCGTGGCCGGCAACGCCGGCGGCCAGGGCAAGGGCTTCTTCGAGGACGTGAACAGCAACGAGACCGAGGGCGGCCAGAACGACGACATGTACGTCGACGCGCAGCTCGGGTTCAACGTCGGCGAGTCGATGGACGGCTGGGTGAAGTACGCCAAGTCCGAGTGGGACCAGGCGCGCCGCGTCGACAGCCGCATCACGCCGTACGACATCGCGCCGACTTTCTTCGGCGCGCCCGGCGCGTTGACGGCCGGCCTGTTCCCGAACGTCACGTTCGGCTTCACGGGCACGAACCCGGCGCTCGACGATGAGCGCAAGTACGACACCGATACGCCGTTCCGCACGAGTCTGGACGACGTCGACATCGTCACGCTGGAGACGGTCAATCACTTCGGCGGCGTCGACCTCAAGTACGTCGGCGGCTACCAGGGCTACACGTACAGCCAGATCTCGGACTTCGACGGCGTCGATCGCGATCCGTTCACGGTGACCAACGGCGCCGGCCAGTCGCTGCAGGTCTTCCCGACGGTCGAAGCGTTCTACATGGAGGACAAGGAGTACTACAGCAACGAGATCAACCTGATCTCGACCGGCGAAGGCGCGTTCCAGTGGATCTTCGGGCTGTACCAGTACCACGAGCAGGTCAACCAGAATCAGGGCATCCGCGCGCCGCTGCAGCCGCAGCTCGCGACTCCGCGCGCTGCTCCGCCGTCGGCCGCGAACGGCTTCAATCCGCCGGCCGGTCCTGAGAATCCCGAGAGCAACCTGCAGATTGCCGGTGCGCTGCTCGAAGCCGACGCGCACGCCGTGTTCGGACAGGTCGACTACCAGCTCAGCGACACGTGGAAGACGACGATCGGCGCGCGCTACACCGAGGACGAGAAGGCCGCCGACGAGTACCGCACGCGCGTCGTGTTCCTGGGCAACCCGGCGCTGCCGTTCGCCTTCTACTCCGAGAACGCCACCGCGCACCTCGAGGGCAAGTGGCACGCCGCGACCGGCACCGCCGGCCTGGAGTGGCAGCCGAGCGAGGCCACGCTGGCGTATGCGAAGTACACGCGCGGCTACAAGAGCGGTGGCTTCAACGCCGGCGCGATGGCGCCGGGCCGCACCGGTTACACCGAGCCGGAGTTCATCAACGCCTACGAAATCGGCTTGAAGGAAACCTTCGCGCAGCGCCTGACCGCGAACGTCGCGGTGTTCATGTACGACTACAAGGACGCGCAGTATCCGTCGACAGTCCGCGACGCGACCACGGGCCTGCTCGAGTCGCGCTTCTTCAACCTGGAGAAGGCGACGTCGATGGGTGTGGAGCTGGAGACGGTGTGGGCGGTCACGGATGCGTTCGTGATGCGCCTGAACTACAGCTACCTCGACACGGAGATCGACGATCCGCGCTGCTTCGTCGACGGTGCCGACACGGGCATCGCCGGCGTCCTGCAGCCGGACGCACGTCCGTGCTCGACTCCGGTGGCCGGTCAGCAGACCGCACAGCTCCTCGACGGCGGCGAGCTGCCGAGCGCGCCGAACCACAAGGTCGCGTTCAACGCGAACTACACGTGGTTCACGGGCGTCGGCAACCTGACGCTGGGCAGCACCTACACGTACCGTGACGATGCGTACTACTCGGTGTTCTCGCGTGAGCACTACCTGGCGCCGTCGTATGACAACGTGGACGTGCGCGCCCTGTGGCAGCACCCGAACAACCGCTACACGTTCATCGCGTTCGTCAACAACGCCCTCGACGACGACGGCTTCGAGGCGGCGGGCGCAACGCAGTCGGCATGGGGAACGCAGAGCCGCACGCTGTCGCTGACAGCGCCGCGCACGTACGGCATCGAAGTGCAGTTCCGCTTCGGTAACTAAAAAGAAGGTGACAGCCCGACCTACGGTCTTTGCGCTGTAGGTCGGGCTTCAGCCCGACTTCTTCATCTCGAAAAAATCCCGGTCAGCATCGGCTTCGCGTACAGCGCCGGTGCCTGCGCGCGATCCACGTCCGGGATCCACCAGCGAATTTCCGCCGACGCGTTCAGCGTCGCGGTGAGCATCTGCGCGGCGATGAACGGGTCCACCGGCCGCACCGAGCCCGACGCTATACCGTCGGAGATCAGCGAGGCGAAGCGATCGCTCACCCGGTTGGACGCTTCCACCATCTCCAGGCAGATCGACTCAGGCAAGGCCGTGAGCGCTGAGGTACGCAGCAGCGGTCCGCGGTCGGACAACTGGTAGTCGACGAGCGCTGACGCAGCGGTCGCGAGTTTCACGAGCTCGTCCTGCTCGCCTTCGCCGACGGCGCGCTGCACGCGCCGCATGACTTCGAAGCTGCGCTTGAAGCAGTCGACGACCAGCTCGTCCTTCGCCTCGTGGTGGTGATAGAACGAGCCCTTGGTGACGTTGAGGCGCGAGGAGATCTTCTCCACCGAGGCGCCGCGATAGCCCTGCTCGTTGATCAGGCGCGTCGCCGCGATCAGGAACGTCTCGCGCGAGGTCAGCTCCGGCGCGGGCGACTGCAACAGCTCCAACGACAACGGTTGTGGCTGCCAGCCGCGCCCCGGCGCCGCGAGACCATTGACGAAGATGTCGTACATGCGCTCGCGGATGCGGTCGTAATCTTCGAGGTCGTAGCGCGGCAGCCAGGCGACGGCCCAGAAGATCTGCTCCGTGAGGATTTGTGCGCGGGCAGTGCGGGCTTGTTCGTCGAGCCAGGCGAGCTCGGGCGCAACGAAGATCTCGCGGATCTTGGCGAAGAAGCGCATGTACGCTTGCAGCACGACTCCACGCTGCGGCTTCTGCAACGCGCGGATGTCGTTGAAGACTGCGATCGCGGGCGCTTCGCCGGCGGCAATACGACGCCGCAGATCCAACCATGCTTCCAGCAGACGTTGCACGCGCGCGTGCGGTCCGCTCACGTGGAGTGCGTCGGCCGCGAGCGCGTCGAAGCGCGCGATGCCGTCGAGGAAGCACGCGACCGCGAGATCTTCCTTCTTCTTGAAGTAGTACGTGACGCTGGTCGTGATGAGCCCGACGCGGCTCGCGACGCCGGCGAGCGTCATCCCCTTCACGCCGTGGTGATTGAGGATGTCGCTCGCCGCCGCGACGATCGCTTTCTTCTTCTCCTCGAAGCGGGCCGTGGCGGCCGTGCGCGTCGCGGCTGCAGTCGTCGACATGTTGCGATCAGAAAATCTCGAACAATCCCGCCGCGCCCATGCCGCCGCCGACGCACATCGTGACGACGCCGTACTTGGCGCCGCGCCGCTTGCCTTCGATCAGCAGGTGGCCGGTCATGCGCGCGCCGGACATGCCGTACGGATGTCCGATCGAGATCGCGCCGCCGGAAACGTTGAGCTTGTCGTTGGGAATGCCGAGCTTGTCGCGGATGTAGAGCACCTGGCTCGCGAATGCCTCGTTCAGCTCCCAGATGCCGATGTCGTCCATCGACAGGCCGTTCGCCTTGAGCAGCTTCGGCACCGCGAACACCGGGCCGATGCCCATCTCGTCGGGATCGCAGGCCGCGACCATCATGCCGCGATACGCGCCGAGCGGCTGGAGGCCGCGCTTCGCTGCTTCCTTCGCCTCCATCAGCACCACCGCCGAGGCGCCGTCGGAAAGCTGCGAAGCGTTGCCCGCGGTGATGAAGCGTCCTTCCTTGATGCGCTGGCCGTTCTTGAACACCGGCTGCAGCGCCTGCAGGTCGGCGAGCGTCGTCTTCGGGCGGTTACCTTCGTCCAGCTTGAGCGTGACTTCCTTCTCCGATGTCGTGCCGGTCTCCTTGTCGGTGATGGTCATCACCGAGGTCAGCGGCGCGATCTCCGCGTCGAAGCGACCTTCGGCCTGTGCGGCGGCGGTGCGCTGCTGCGATTGCAGCGAGTACTGGTCCTGCGCTTCGCGGCTGACGCCGTAGCGGTCGGCCACGATCTCGGCGGTCTCGATCATCGTCATGTAGATCTGCGGCAGGTTCTTCACCAGCCACGGATCGCCCGCGCGGAAGCGATTCATCTTGTCGTTCTGCACCAGCGAGATCGATTCGACGCCGCCGCCGAGAGTGATCTGCATGCCGTCCTGCACGATCTGCTTCGCGGCGGTTGCGATCGCCATGAGGCCGGAGGAGCACTGCCGATCGATCGACATGCCCGGCACGGTCACCGGGAATCCGGCGCGCAGCAGGCCCTGGCGCGCGACGTTGCCGCCGGTCGAGCCCTGCTGCATGGCGCAGCCGACCACGACGTCTTCGACTTCGGCCGGCGCGATGCCGGCGCGCTTGACGGCCTGCGCCAGCGCATGGCCGATCAGCTCCTGGCCCTGGGTGTTGTTGAAAGCGCCGCGATAGGCCTTGCCGATCGGCGTGCGCGCGGTAGAGACGATGACTGCTTCACGCATTGAGATGCCCCGGTGTAGTGGTTGCGCTGTAGGTCGGGCTTTAGCCCGACAACAGCCTGTCTACTTCAAATCCTGGAATCGTTTGCCCTCGGCGGCCAGCTTCTCCAGCAACGGCGACAGGCTGAAGTCCTTGCCGAGCTTCGAGCCATGCTCTTTGAGTTTCGCGACCACGTTTTTCAAGCCCACCGTATCGCCGTAGAACATCGGGCCGCCGCGATACACGGGCCAGCCGTAACCGTTGACCCACACGATGTCGATGTCCGACGGGCGGATCGCGATCTTCTCCTCGAGGATTTTCGCGCCCTCGTTGATCATCGGGTACACGCAGCGCTCGAGAATTTCCGGGTCGGAGATCTTGCGCGGCGTGGCGCCCGCCTTGGTCATGAAGTCCTTGATGATCTTCTCGGTGACGGGCGAGGGCTTGGCGTTGCGCTCGGCGTCGTAGTCGTAGAAGCCGGCGCCGGTCTTCTGGCCGCGACGGTCCATCTCGCACAGCACTTCGCGGATCGTGGAGCTCTTCGAGGTCTCCTTGCTCCAGCCGATGTCCAGGCCCGCGAGGTCGGACATCGCGAACGGGCCCATCGGCATACCGAAGTCGTACAGCACCTTGTCGATGTCCCACGGCATCGCGCCTTCCATCAGCATCGCAGTCGCCTGCGCCTGACGCTGGAACAGCATGCGATTGCCGACGAAGCCCGGACACACGCCCACGAGCGCCGCGATCTTGCCGATCTTCTTTGCGAGCTGCATCGACGTGGCGATGACCGGCTTGGAGGTCTTCGCACCGCGCACGATCTCCAGCAGCCGCATCACGTTCGCCGGCGAGAAGAAGTGCAGTCCGATGACGGACTCCGGCCGCTTGGTGGCACTCGCGATCTCGTTCACGTCGAGATACGACGTGTTGCTCGCAAGGATCGCGCCCTGCTTGACGATGCCGTCGAGCCTGGCGAACACGTCCTTCTTGATGTCCATGTTCTCGAACACGGCTTCGATGACGAGGTCGCAGTCGGCGAGCGCCTTGAAGTCGAGCGTGGCGCTGAGCAGGCTCATGCGCTTCTCGACGTCTTCGGGCTTGAGCTTGCCGCGTTTGGCAGTGGTCTCGTAGTTTTTGCGGATGACGCCGAGGCCGCGGTCGAGCGCCTCCTGCTTGACCTCGACGATCGTCACTGGGATGCCGACGTTGGCGAAGTTCATCGAGATGCCGCCGCCCATCGTGCCGGCGCCGATGACGCCCACCTTCTTGATGGGAATGGTCTGCGTATCCTCCGGCACGTCCGGGATCTTCCACACCTGGCGCTCGGCGAAGAACACGTAGCGCTGCGCGGCCGACTGCGCGCCGGTCATCAGCTCCATGAACAGCTTGCGCTCGGTCGCGATGCCTTGGTCGAACGGCAGGTTCACCGCCGCTTCGATGCAGCGGATGTTGTACTCGGGCGCGAGGAAGCCGCGGAACTTGCGCGCGTTGGCCTTGCGGAACTCCGCGAACAGCTCCGGCTTGCCGCGCGCGGCTTCGACCTTCTCGTTCATCTCGCGCACTTTGCGCAGCGGCCGCTTCTCGGCGATCACTTTCTTCGCGTAGGCAAGCGCGCCGGCGCGCAGTTCGCCTTCGGGCACGATCTCATCGAGCAGGCCGGCGGCGAGGCAGGTCTTCGCATCGACGTGCGCGCCGGACGTGACCATCTGCAACGCCTGCTCCGGGCCGACGATGCGCGGCAGGCGCTGCGTGCCGCCCGCGCCGGGCAGCAAACCGAGATGGACTTCGGGCAAGCCGCATTTCGCCGAAGGAACGGCGACGCGATAGTGGCAGCACAGCGCAGTCTCCAGGCCACCGCCGAGCGCAGTGCCGTGAATCGCAGCAACGACGGGCTTGGTGGAGTTCTCGATCGTGTCGCAGACGTCGTGCAGGCTCGGCGCCTGCGGCGGCTTGCCGAACTCGGTGATGTCGGCGCCGGCGATGAACGTCCGGCCGTCGCAGATCAGCACGACCGCCTTGACCGCAGCGTCGGCAATCGCCTGCTGCATGCCCTTGACGATGCCGTCGCGCACCTGCTGCGACAGTGCGTTCACGGGCGGCGAATTTACGGTCAGCACGGCGACGTCGCCCTGCGCGGTCAGATCCGTAACGGCGTTGATAGCCCCCATCGTTGGTCTCCCCTCGAAAAAATCGATGAAAAATTTTAGAAAACGCGGTTTGGTCGGCGGGCCGTGATTATAGGCAGATCGGAGTGCGCTGTAGGTCGGGTGTTAGCCCGACAAATCCGCAGAGCGGTTCAGGGCTCGCGCTCGGGCGTGCTCTTGCCGGTCGGCCGCGTCTTGCACCCGTACGTCTGGGGCTCCGCCTTACACGCATCCGGCGGCCCGTATTCCTGCCAGAACGTCGGCAGGCCGGCGGTGCTGACGATCTGCTCGAAGCGGGCGTGGCGGCGCAGAAACACCGTCTGCGGCATCCACAGCATCCGCAGCGGCACCGGCTCGCGGTCGCGCTGCAGGCGCGCCATGCGGTTGAACACGAACTCGGCGCGGCGCAGAGCTGTGCCGCACAGGATCTCCGTCGCGGCATCGATGCGACCGTCGCTCGCGGCCCGCGTAATCGATTGCAGCGCATCCGGGATGCGGGCGCGATCCGTCGCGGCCTGCAGCAGCGGCTCGGCCCACTCGCGAAATTCTTCATCGTTCGAGGTATCGCGCAGGAGCCGCCGGGCGGTGTCGATGTCACCGGCAAGAATCGCCGCAAGCGCCTGGACGCGAGCAACTGCGCTCGGCGGTTTCTCGTCGGTCGCAGCGACCTTGTCGGTGCCCGCATCCAGATATGCGAGGCATTCGCGCGCACCGACATTCCGCGCCTGCAGCTGAACGGCGTGCTCGATCAACGGTCGTGCCGCTTCGTAGCGACCTGCATCCACGAGCAGGCAGCCCAATCCTTCGAGTGCGGCGGCACTGTTGGCATCGAGCGCGAGTGCACGATCGAATTGCTCGCGTGCGGCAGTCCAGTCGCCGCGTCGCATGTGAACCAGGCCAAGAGCTGCGTGTCCCTCGGCGATCTCGTCGTCCGCCGCCAGGGCGCGCTCGGCAGTGGTCTTCGCGAGTTGCGTGAGCGACGCTTGATCCTTGCCGCCGAGACTCAGATAGGCGATTGCGAGTGCGGCGCGTGCGCGTGCGAACTTCGGGCGAACGCGCGCCAATGCTTCCAGTCGTTCGACCGTCCGCGCGCTCTGCGACGAGTCCGGTCGCGTCAGGCCCTTGCCATTGGGGCCGAGCAGCTCCAGGGCGTTGGCCAGATAGACGTCGTAGGCATTCGCGTCGTCCGTGCCGACCAACGGCGTCCAATTCGCAGCCCCCGCCTGCGCGCCGAGAAATCGCGGCAGAGTCTGTGCAAGCATCATGATCAACGCGACCCGAGGCGCGCTCGGCAGTTGCAGCTCTTCCTGGCGTTCGACGACGCCATCGGGCGCGACCAGCTCGAGCTTGCCGGTGCTGGCGTCGGCGTCGAGCGAGATGCGCAGCGTGAATGCAGCGCCGACATCGTCGAGCGCGGCAACGCGCATCCGGCCGCGGCTCAACAGATGCCGCAGCTCGTAGTCGAGCCAAGCCGCCTCGGCGGGCGAAGACCCCGATCGCACATCGATGCGCAGGGGTTTGGAGCTGTGAAAGACCTCGCGCGCCACGGGCTGCGGGGGCGGAGGCGGCGGCGGCGCGGGCCGCAGCCACCAGACGAGCAGCGCGGCCGCGAGCAGCGCGAGCACGATGAGCCCGAAGATGCGCCACCGGTTCATGCGCGAAGGTTGCCGAGGGCGCATCGCCCGCGCAAGCTCTGCGACTTCTTCACCGCCGCGAGCTGCTGCCATGAACCGACCGAATCTCTATCTATTGCGTGCCGCCGACATCGCCGCGCGCTCGCAGACGTTCTCCCATCCGTGGAGTGCGAATTCGGAGGTCAGCGGCTACCAGATGGGCAAGGCGACCGGGCTGCGACGCATCGGGGTCAACCTGGCGCGCATCCCGCCGGGCAAGGAAGCATTTCCCTATCACTCGCACTGGCAGGACGAGGAGTGGGTCTACATCCTGGAAGGCCGTGGCCTCGCGCGCATCGACGGCGCCGAGTACCAAGTGGGCGCCGGCGATTTCATGGCGTTCCCCACGCCCGGCGTCGCGCACTCGCTGCGCAATCCGTTCGAGCGCGAGCTGGTTTATCTCATGGGCGGCGAGAGCCACGAGCTCGACGTGGCGGACTTTCCGGATCTAGGCCGGCGGATGTTCCGCCACGCCAAGGGCGTGGAAGTGTTCGACCTGAAGGAAGCGAAGCCGCTCTAGCGCCAGCGATTCCCGCCCTGGTCCTGCACCATCGCGAGCTCGGCGCGGCGCGGAATGCCCGTGAACGTCGAGCCGCGCACGTACATCTTCGCGCGGTCGTCCGCCTGGAACGATGCATTGCCGCCTTCGATGTGGCTGTTCGAGACGTGGACGATCGCATCCTGCACGACGATGCCCGTGCCCGACGCGACGATGTGGCTGTTGGTGATGAACACTTCGCAGCCGCCGCGCACCGTGAGCGCGTCGCCGTCGACGTAGATGTCGCGATTGTCGAGCTGCAACGTGCGGCGCCCTTCGCAGATGAAAGGATCGACGGTGCGACGTCCGGCGCCCGACTGATTGCCGGATGCGGCACTCGCGCCGGAGCTCTCGATGCTGACGCCTGGCCCGCTGACGCGGACCTTGCCGCCGCTGCGATCGATCGTGTAACCCGGCGTGCCCTGCGTCGGGCCCTGAGCAGTGCCAGTGTCAGAAGTTGTGGCCTGCGCAGTCTGCGACGGCGCTTGCGCGGATTCGTGCTGCGCGGGTCCCGGCTCGGGCTCAGGGAGCGGCGCGGCCTGCATGTTCATCGGCTTCAACTGCGACGGCGTTACCGCAGCCAGCTCGCTCGCCTTGATCGCTTCCACCTGACCGGTGCTGCGATGTTTGACCGTGACCACACCGCTCTGCGGATCGGTCGCGACCACTTCGAGGTCCGGATTGCGTTCGAGCGCGGCGCGCGCCCACGACATCTCTGCGCTCGCGTTCGCCGTTGCGACGGGCTCGGATTTCGGCGCTTCGCGATTGCAAGCAGCGAGCGCGAGCGCTGCGGCGATGGCGAGCCCGACGCTCGGCGAAAGGATGCGCGTAAGCTGAGTGGACATAATTCACTCCACGGTCGACTGGGCTCTATCCTCACCCTCGGCCGCGCGCGAGTCCACTCTTCGCTGATTTCTCTTCACTGATCATTCAGGCCGGCAGTTTTTTCAACAGCTCCGCTTCGCGCTCCGGCGTAAGGCCCGCACGCAGTTTCTGCTTCTGCTCAGACGGTCGCTGTTCGTGCCACGCGAGCAGATCGCGCACCGTCGTCTCCAGCGGCCGGAATCGCAGGCCCTTGGCGACGGCACGCGCCGAGCTCACCAGCGAAGCGCCCGCAGATTCGCCGCTCGGCGGCGACCACGTCGTGAGCTCGCCGCTTTCGAGCAGCTTGTTCTCCTCGAGAAACTTCAGCGACGCCCAGCGGATCCGCGTATTGGCCTTGGTCACGCCCTTGCTGGTTTCGAGCAGGTCACCCATCGTGACTGCGCCCGGGGGATTGCACAGGTTGTAGCGACCGGCGATGCGCTGCTCGACGCAGCGGCGCATGAACTCCGCGAGATCGCGCACGTCGATGAACTGCATCGGATCTTCGGGCGTGCCGGGCGCGAGCATCTCCCCGCCGCGCGCGACGCGCCACGGCCAGTAAGTGAAGCGATCGGTGTGGTCGCCGGGACCGACGATGTAAGTCGGGCGAATCACAGCCTGGCGCGCGCCGAACGCCTGCTCGACGATCTGCTCGCACGCGGCCTTGAGTCCGCCGTAATTCTTTTCGGTGATCTGCGTCGCGTTCGGATCGTCGAGCGGCGCGAGCTTGTAGTCCTCGTCGATGCCGGGCGGCGTCATGTCTGCGTACGCGGAGATGCTCGAGACATAGATGTAGTGCTGCACGTGATCCTTGAGCACCGCGGTGCTCGCCTTCACCTGCCCTGGGAAGTAGCCGGAGTCGTCGACGACCACGTCCCACTCGCGGCCCTTCAGCAGGTCGGCCGAGCCCGCGACGTTGCGATCGCCGAGCAGCGTCTCGACATCGGGGAACAATCCAGGATTGCGTTTGCCGCGGTTGAACAGCGTCAGCTTGTGGCCGCCGTCGCGCAGCTCGCGCACGAAGTGCGGGCCGATGAAGCCGGTGCCGCCGAAGATCAGTACCTTCAACGGTTGGGTCGCTGCGAACGCACCCTTGTTCAACATCAATCCGGCCGCGGCAGCGGTGCTCATCTTCATCACTTCGCGTCGATTCATAAAATCCCCAACTATTGTTGTGTGCTCGAGACCGCAGGCGCCGGCGCGGCGCCCGGCCCGGGTGCAACGTACTGCTCCAGCCACTTGCGCTTGGTCTCGTACCAGAACAGCGAGTTCTGCGGCTTGAGCACCCAGTGATTCTCGTCCGGGAAGTACACGAACTTGCTCGGCACGCCGCGGTTCTGCAGCGTGTTGAACAGCTCGATGCCGTTGTTGACCGGCACGCGCCGGTCGAGCTGGCCGTGAATCACCAGCGTCGGCGTCTTGAAGTTCGCCGCCGCGAGGTGCGGCGAGTTGCGATTGAAGCGCTCGAGATCTTCCCAATACTCGCCGTAGCGCTTCTTCGACGCGCCGCCATCGCTCGCGAGCTGCGCGTAACTGTCGTAGACAGCGGCGTGCGCGACCAGCGTCTTGAAAGGATGCGGACGGCCGAGAATCGTCGCCGCGAGATAGCCGCCATAGCTGCCGCCGCCGGCTGCCAGGCGATCTGCGTCGATCCATGGCTGCGCGGCGAACCACTCGGCCGCTTTCATCGTGTCCTGGTACGGCAGGTCGGCCCATTCCTTCGTGATCGAGTCGGTCCACGCCTGGCCGAAGCCGCTCGAACCGTGGAAGTTGTGCCATGCCGTGACGTAACCCCAGTTCGCGAACACCTGCGCATTCCAGCGCCACTGCATGGCATCGGTCGCGCCGTTGTGCGGACCGCCGTGCAGCAGCAGGTAGAGCGGCCACTTGCGGTCCGGCGTGAAGTTCGGCGGGTAGACGACCCACATCTGCACGTCGTCGTTGTTCGCCCCTTTATAAGTGACGCTCTCGACGCGGCCCTGCGTGAGATCGGCGAGCGCCGCGTCGTTGAAGTCGGAGAGCTTGGTCGCAGCGCCGGTGCGCGGAATGATGCTGACCAGCGTCGGCGGCTCAGAGAAGCTCTGGCGCAGGCCGACGATCACCGGTCCGCTGCCGGCGATCGCGAGCGAGCTGAAGCTGTGCTCGCGCGTCACGGGGCGCGGCGCGCCGCCGGAAACGTCGAAGCGATAGATGCGCTGCGTGCCCGCGTCGTCGATCGAACCGAACAGCGCATCCGAGTCGGGCGACCACACCAGGCCCTGCGCGGAACGATCCCAATCCTCGGTCAGGCTGCGGACCTTGGCGCCGCGCCGATCGAACAGCATCAAGCGTGCCCGGTCGGCGTAGAAGTCGCGGATCAGCTGGCGCTGGAATGCCAGCAACCGTCCGTCGGGGCTGTACTTCGGCGAGTTATCGCGCGCCGCGTTGTCGGTCGTGATGTTGCGCGGCGGGGCGCTGCGGTCGACCGGCAGCACGTAGATGTCGAAGTTCGGCTGGACGCCGCTGCGGTCGGTGTCGGCCGCGACGGCGATTTCCAGCCCGTCGGGCGAGATGTCGTAGGAATTCGGACCGGGCTCGGCGATCTCCAGCGACACGCCGCTGCCGAAGGTGATTGCCTGCGGCTCGCCGCCGTCGATGCCGATCGCGTACACGTGCGTCTCGCGATGGTCGAGGAAGTGGTCCCAGTAGCTGATCGGCGCCTGGTCCCACACCTGCGCCGTCATCTTCGGCTCGGCGCGGTCCTTCATCCGCTGCTCCTGCTCGGCCCAGCTCTTCGCGTCCGGCCAGACCTGCGACAGGAATGCGATGCGCTTGGAATCGGGGAACCACTGCGGCGCGATCACGCCGGTCGGCACGTTGGTCACGCGCCGCGCCTCGCCGCCGTTCACCGGGATGACGTAGAGCTGCGCCTGCTTGTCCTCGCCGCGCTTGGACACGAACGCGATCAGCTCGCCGTCCGGGCTCCACGCCGGCGCCGAGTCGCTGCCGGCATCGCTGGTGAGCTGGCGCGCCTTGCCGGGCTTCGTCGGGACGAGCCACAGATCGGCATCGCCTTTGTTCTTGTCGACGTCGTACTGAGTGACCGGCACGACGGCCAGGCGTCCGTCGGGCGAAATCGCCGGATCCGCCAACCGTTTGAGCTGCCACATCGCAGCGGCGGTGTACGGTTGCGCGGCGTGCGCGGTTGCGGCGAGCGCCAAGCTCATCGCGATTGCGAAAATAGCGCCGGCTTTGCGGTCCCAATGTGGTTTCTGCTTATGACACGTGCCCATCATTCGCTAACCTCTGCGCTTCGTGGGTGTGGCCAGGCGCGGTAGTGTAAGACCAGGGGCGCCGCTCCGCTGTGCAAGCTGAGAAGTGCATCCATATCTTCGCGAAAGCTGCTCCGTAAACTGGCCGGACTATTAGAGTAGGGGCGTCCGAAGTGATCCAGGCCAAGCATCGCAACCGTCTGCCTTTGCCTCAGCCCGCCGTCGTTCAGATCCGCCGCTCGTACGCCGAAAGTCGTTTCGGCCAGGTCCATCTGTGGACGGCGTATCCGTCCGGCGGTGGCTTCGACGAGCGCGTGCCGGTGGTCTGCCTGCATCACGCCGGCGGCTCGGGCCGACTGTTCGCCGCGATGCTGCGCGAGCTGGGACACGACCGCAGCGTCTATGCGCCGGACTTGCCCGGACACGGGTCATCGGACGGGGCGGCGTCGAAGATCTCGGTCGCCGACCTCGCCGGCGCCATCGGGGATTTCGTGGACAGCCTGAGGCTGCGCTCCGTCGATGTGTTCGGCTATCAGCTCGGCGCGCTCCTGGCCGCGGAGCTGGCGATCGCCCGCCCGCAGCAGATCCGACGCGTGATGCTCTGGGGTGCGCCTTGTTACTCGCCGCAGGAGCGGGCGGCGCTGCTGCAGGCAACGACGACTCCGGGAACTCGCGATGACGGCAGCGACGTCGTCGAGGAATGGCAGCGCATGCTCGAGCGCCGCGGCGCGAACTCTCCGCCGGCGGCTCTCGCCGAGGAACTTGGCGATCGGTTGCGGGCCGGCACCAGCGGTACGCGGGCGCTGAGCGCTGCTATCGAATATCCGACGCTCGAACGACTGCCGCTGGTGAAACAGCCGGCGCTGGTCCTGCGTCTGCGCGACGAATCCTGGGACCACGCGCCGCGCGTGCGTGCGGCGCTGCCGAGCGGATCGATGCTCGACGTGCCGGACTACGGTCAGGGATTTCTCAGTGCCTCCCCGCAGCGCTTCGCCTCGATCGCGCGCGAGTTCCTCGACCGCTAGAGCATCCGCTCCCAACTCCACGCACACGCCAGCCCGGCTATCAGGGATGTCGTCGCCCACCGCGAGGCGAGCGCGGCGATCGTCGCGACCGGGATGCCTCGCGCGAGCGCGACGCCGACTACGCCCGGCACGGCGAACGAAAGCCAGCACAGACTCCCGAACGACAGGCCGCGCACCCACCACGGCACGTCGACCACTGCAGCAAGTCCCCAGCTCAGCCAGAACAGCAGCGCGAACCCCGTGCCGTAGAGCATGTGGAGCAAGGCGTCGGAAGCCTGCAGCGGCGGGACTAGGGCGTTCGGGCGAACCGCTGCACGCGCGGATGCAAGAATCGAATGCAACAGCACGCTCACGAGCCCGCTGAGGCTGCCGGTCAACATCAGATAAGTGAGGTCCATGTCAGCGCAGCGCTTGCTGCAGGCCCTGGATCAGCTTTTCGACTTCGTCGTGCGTGCTGAAGATATGCAACGACAGCCGTAGCGCGCCACCTTCATCGTTCGGCCAACGCAGCGCGCGCACATGGACGCGATGCGTGCGCTCCACGGCGGTCGCGAGATCGATCGCCGTCTTACCCGGCACCCGGAGAGCGAGGATTCCCGCCCACAGCCCCGGGCGCGCCGGCGTCAGCAGCTCGACGCCCGGCACTTGTTGCAGGCGGAGACGTGCGTAGATCGCCAGCTCGCGGATGCGCGCTTCGATCTTGTTGCGCCCGACCTGCTGCTGGAATTCCAGCGCCGCTTCGACGCCGCGCAGTGCGGGCCACGAGTAGGGCACGATGTTGCCCAGCTTGTGCACGGCCGCCGGCACGTCGCTATTGCCGTCCGCGTCCGTCGGCGTGAAGACCGGGGGTACGCTGTCCAGTCCGCGCGGCTCGACCGGCCACAGTCGATCGAGGATTTCCCTGCGAACGTACAGCGCGCCGCTGCCGTGGCTGCCGCTCAGCCACTTGTGGCAGCACGTCGCATAGATGTCGCAGCCGAGATCGCGCACGGCGAACTCCACCATCCCCAGCGCCTGGGCCCCATCGACGACGGTGAGGATTCCACGCTGGCGAGCAAACGCTGCCAGCTCCTTCACCGGCAGCACGGCGCCGTCGTCGTATTGCACGTGAGAGAACGCGAGCACCTTCGTGCGGTCGGTCACTGCTCCCGCAAACAGGCCGAGCGCCTGCTCCGGCCCGGTGAGCGGTGTCGGCAGCTCGATCTGCTTGACGACCAGTTCGCGTCGACGCGCCAGCACGAGCCACGGACTGAGCGCGGCCGGATGTTCGCGCGTCGTCGTGATCACTTCGTCGCCGGGCGCGAGATCGAGCCCCGCGATCGCCAGCCCGAGCGCCTCGCCGGCGCCGCGCGTGAACTGCACTTCGTCGGCGTCGCAGCCGAGAAATGCCGCGAAGCGCGTCGCGAGGCGATTCGTTTCTGCGGTCCAGCGTTCCGCCGCGCTCGCCAGGCCGATGCTTTGGATCTCGCGTGCGCGATACTCGGCCGCCATCGCCGCGCGCAGCGTCGGCCCGCCGCCCGCGAAGTCGAAGTACGCCGCCTGCAGGTCGAGCATCGGTTGCGTGCGGACCCATTGCCAGAGCTCGCGGGCCGACGTCGGCATGATCGGCACAGGCGCGACTGTCTGGGCTGCGGCAGGTTGCAGCGTGGCCGCGGCGGCAACACCCGCGCCGGCAGTCAGCAGATCGCGACGGGTCAGCGAAGCAGAGTTGTTTTCGGTCATCGCGCAATTATCGCAGGAGCGGGCGCTTCCTGTTACCGTACCGTGGCATGTCACACGAGTATCTCGAACGCATTCTCAAGGCCCGCGTGTATGACGTCGCGATCGAGTCGCCGCTCGAAGACGCTCCGCGCCTGAGCCGCCGCCTGGGCAACGCCGTGCTGTTCAAGCGCGAGGATCTGCAGCCGGTGTTCTCGTTCAAGGTGCGCGGCGCATACAACAAGATCGCGCATTTGTCCGAGACCATCGCCCGCCGCGGCGTGATCTGTGCCTCCGCCGGCAACCACGCGCAAGGCGTTGCGCTCGCCGCCCGCCGCCGCGGCATCCCGGCGACGATCGTGATGCCGCAGACCACGCCGCGCATCAAGGTCCAGTCGGTGATCGACCTCGGCGGCGAAGTGGTCCTGCACGGCGACGAGTACGACGAGGCATACGACCACGCGCTCGTGATCGCGCGCGAGCGCCAGCTCACGTTCATCCATCCGTTCGACGACCCCGACGTCATCGCCGGCCAGGGCACGATCGGCATGGAGATCCTGCGCCAGCATCCCGGCGACACGCTCGATGCGATCTTCGTCGCGGTCGGTGGCGGCGGCCTGATCGCCGGCGTCGGCGCGTACGTGAAATATCTGTTCCCGAAGATCCGCATCATCGGCGTGGAGCCCGAGGACGCGGATGCTATGTACCGCTCGTTGCAGGCGCACAAGCGCGTGACACTGGAGCGCGTCGGCATCTTCGCGGATGGCGTCGCCGTGCGCCGCGTCGGCGAAGAGCCGTTCCGCCTGGCGCAGGAATACGTCGACGAGGTGATCACCGTCACCACCGATGAGATCTGCGCAGCGATCCAGGACATCTTCGAGGACAACCGCTCGATCGTGGAGCCCGCCGGCGCGTTGTCGGTCGCGGGCATCAAGCGCTACGTCGCGCGCGAGCAGTGCCGCGATCGCCGCTTCGTCGCGATCAACTGCGGAGCGAACATGAACTTCGATCGCCTGCGACACGTCGCCGAGCGCGCCGACATCGGCGGTCAGCGCGAGGCGCTCGTCGCGGTGGAGATCCCGGAGCGCAAGGGCAGCTTCCTGCGCTTCTGCGAAGTGCTCGGACGGCGCAACGTCACCGAGTTCAACTATCGCTACGACGACGGCGCCGCGGCGCAGCTCTTCGTCGGCCTGGCGCTGGCGGAAGGACGCAAAGAAAAGGAAGCGTTGCTGGCGTCGCTGCGCGAAGCGGGCTACCCGGTCGTGGACATGACCGACAACGAGATGGCGAAGCTGCACGCGCGCTACATGGTCGGCGGCCGGGGTCGCGGCATCGAGCACGAGCGGCTGTTCCGCTTCGAGTTCCCGGAGCGCCCGGGGGCGCTGCTGAAGTTCCTGCACGCGATCGGCACGCAGTGGAACATCACGCTGTTCCACTATCGCAACCACGGCTCGGATCACGGCCGCGTGCTTGCGGGCGTGCAGGTGCCGCCGCAGGAGAGCGTGGATTTCGATCTGCACCTGAAGGAGCTGAAGTACGTGTACGCGGAGGAGACGGATAACCCGGCGTACCGGACGTTCTTGTTGTCGGGCTAAAGGCCGACCTACAGGGTTACTTCACAGCCTCGAGATGCGCAAGGGCCTCGCGCGTGCGCTGTGTGACTACTGCGTTCTCGCCTTGCGCCTGCAGCAGGATCGGGTAGCTCTCGCGCAGCAACGGCAGTGCTTCGTTCGGGCGCCGTTGTGCGATCAGGACTCGTCCGAGCGAGCTGTTCGCCGCCGCGAGCTGCGGACTGTCGGCCGGCACGGACTTCGCCGCGATCTCCTTCGCTCGCCGCAGCGTCTGTTCCGCTTCGGCAAGGCGATTCTGCTCGAGCATGCAGCGGCCCAGGCCCGACAGCGCCGACACGACGTAGGGATGATCGGCAGGCAGCGCCTCGGCGTAGATGCCCAGTGCCGCGCGAAAATCCTTCTCCGCCTCCGCGTGTTGCTGCATGTCCAGCCGCACCATGCCGAGATTGACCAGGTCGTGCGCGACGAACGCGTGCCGCGGCCCGCGCGCCTGTCGATCCAGCTCGACGACTTTGCTCAGCATCTCTTCGGCGCGCGCGAGCTCGCCGCGCCTATGCAGGAAACGACCGTAATTCGCAGCCGCGTCGAGCGTCTGCGGATGTCGCTCGCCGAGCACTCGCTGCAGGACCTGCATCGACTCTTCGTACAGCGGCGCGGCTTCTTCGAGCTTGCCCTGCGCTTGCAACGCGACGGCCAGGTTGTGCAAGTGATGACCGACCTGCGGATGGTCGTTGCCGAGCGCCTGGCGGTCGATGTCCAGCGCCGCGCGATACAGCGTCGCGGCTTTGTCCTGCCGCCCGCCATAGGAGTAGAGGATGGCCAGCTCGTTCATCACCGACGTCGCACCTGTCGTGCGCTCCTGGCCGTGCGTGCGATAGATCTCCAGGCTCTGCTGGAACACGCGCTCCGCCGCGTTGGAATCGCCGCGGAGCTGCGCGAGCCTGCCCTGCGACATCAGCGTCGGTGCGATTTCGAGCGCATCCGGACCGAGCAGGTCGCGCTGCATTTCGAGCGCGGCGTTCAGTCGCGCTTCGCACTGTGCAAGGTCACCTCGATCGCAGAACGCATCCCCAAGCGAACGTAGCGCGACCGCGACGGCTGCGTGTCGCGGCCCGTGGATGGCGATCTGCGACTTCAATCCTTCTTCCAGCAGCGGCACTGCGTCCGCATAGAGACCGAGACTCTGGTACACCGTGCCGATCGTGCTGAGCAGTGTTGCGCGCGTCTCGGGCTGGTCCGCGAGTCCGAGGCTGACGCGTCGCGCGCCAATGTCGAGCAGCTCGCGCGCGGTGACCTGCGCGCCGCGGCTGCGCGACGGATCGGAGAGCTCGAACAGCTCGACGAGGAACGACGAAACCTGTTCCGCGCGCGTGCGCTCGGTGGTGGCGATGTCGCGCTCGTATGCGATGCGCTGCGCCTGGACGAACGTGATCGTAGCGAACGCTGCGAGCGTGACGATCGCTGCAGTCGACGCGGCGACGGCGAGCTTGTGCCGGCCGACGAACTTGCGCGTCCGATACAGCCAGGTGTCCTTCGAAGCAAGCACGGGCTTGCCGCCGAGATGCCGATCCAGATCCGCGGCGAGCTGCTCGGCGGAGCTGTAACGCCGCTCCGGATCCTTGCGCATCGCCATGCCGATGATGCTGTCGACTTCGCCGCGCAGGAACTTCTGCAGCCGTGCCGGCGTGGTCGAACGGCACGCGACGACATCGTTCAGCAGCTCGGGCGACTCGCGCGCAGTGAGTGAGACCATTTCGCTCGGGCTGGGCGCTTCCTGCTCGCAGATGATGCGTTCCATCTCCAGCAGACTTGCGCCGAGCAGCTGGAAGGGCCGCCGGCCGCACAACAGCTCGTAGAGCAGCACGCCGAGCACGTAGATGTCGCTGGCCGTCGTGATCACGTCGCCACGCACTTGCTCGGGGCTTGCGTGCGCCGGCGTCATGACGCGGTACTCCGCGTGCGTGACTGCGAGCGTCGCGGCCGATTGGCGCGTATCGAGCAGCTTCGCGATGCCGAAGTCCAGCAGCTTCGGCACGCCCTGCGGCGTGATCAGGATGTTGTTCGGCTTCAGGTCACGATGCACGATCAGGTTCTGGTGCGCGTAATGCACGGCCGCGCATACGGTGCGCACCAGCGCGATCCGCTCTTCGGGCGCGAGGCGCCGGCGGTCGCAGTACGCGTCGATCGGTTCGCCGTCGATGTACTCCATGACGAGATACGGCGTGCCGTCCGGCGCACGGCCGCCATCGAGCAGACGCGCGATGTTCGGGTGCTGCAGCGTCGCCAGGATCTGCCGCTCCATGCGCAGCCGGCTTTGCACCTGGCGCGAGAACACGCCGCTGCGGACCAGCTTGATCGCGACCTGCTGCTGGTACTCCTCGTCGGCGCGCTCGGCGAGATACACGTCGCCCATGCCGCCCGTGCCCAGTTTGCGCAGGATCCGGTAGGGGCCGAGGCGCTGACCTTCGAGCGAGCCGATGCCAGGATCGTGCGCGCCGCTCTCGCCGGCGGCGACGTCGTCCCAGAAACCGGACTGCGAAACGTCTTCGCCGATCCCGAGCATCACGTGCGACAACAGCGTTTCGTCGGAGCCGCACGCGAGGCGCACGTACTCCGAGCGCTCGCGCGGACCGAGCGCGAGAGCGCGCTCGATGATCGTCGCTGCCGCGTCGGGTGCCTGGCTCATGGGCGGCAATCATGCATCAGCGCCGGGTCCCCGTGTAATGGTTAGCGTGTAATAATGAATCGGTGACTAACCCGAGGGAGACATGCTCATGGCAATGAAGAAGAGAAAGGCCGGCAAGAAGAAGGCTGCGAAGAAGAAGTCGGCGAAGAAGCGCGGTCCAGCCAAGTCGCGCATCATCCGCCCGCCGCAGTAACGTGCCTTACCAAGCGCGCAGGGCGCCGCGGTCCGAAACCCTCGCCCTGCGCGGCTTGCAGTTTCAGCTCTATCGATGGCCGGGCGAGGATCCGCATCCCGTCGTGCTCGTGCATGGATGGGGCGACACCAGCGAGACGTGGCAATTCGTCGTCGATCACCTCTCGCCGGCGCGCACGCTGGTCGCGATGGACATGCGCGGCTTCGGGCGCACGCAACGACCGGACGACGGCTATTGGTTCCCCGACTATCTCGCCGATCTCGACGCGCTGCTCGACCACCTCTCGCCGGGTGCGCCGCTGGACCTCGTGGGTCACAGCATGGGCGGCAACATCGTGATGCTCTATGCGGGCGTGCGTCCGCAGCGCGTGCGCAAGGTCGCGAGCCTGGAAGCGTTCGGCTTGCCGCGCACGAATTCCGAGCAGGCGCCGGCGCGTTACGCGGAATGGCTCGATGCGGTGAAGTTCGGTAACTCGTTCGCGACGTACGACACGTACGAGCAGTTCATGCGCGTGCTCTCACGTCGCAACCCGCGCACGCCGCCCGACCGGTTGGAATTCGTCGCCCGCTCGTGGGCACGCGAGGGCGCGGATGGCCGCATCGAGCTGTGGGCGGATCCGAAGCACAAGCACGTCAACCCGGTGCTGTATCAGCGCGACCAGGCGGAAGCGTGTTGGCGCGCCATCGTCGCGCCGTTGCTGCTGGTGCTGGCCGAGGAATCCGAGCTGACGAAGCGCATGGCCGGCGAGCTCGGCGAAGATCATCTGCGCAGCCTGTTCGCGAACCTGACGACCGCCACGATCCGCGGCGCCGGCCACATGATCCATCACGAGCGCCCGGAAGAGACCGCCGCGCTGCTCGAAAATTTCCTGCTTACAACCAATACGAAAACAAACTGCTAGCAAACTCCTTGAAGCGGTCCATCCACGGCCGCTGACGCCACGTCTGCAGCTCCAGCTCGCGCGTATCGCGCAGGTCCCGCTCGAACAACGCTTCCATGCGTTGCGCGAAGTCACTCCCGACGACCACTGCGTTCACTTCGTTGTTGTGCAGGAAGCTGCGCATGTCGAAGTTGGCGGAGCCGACCATCGACAGCGCCGTGTCGATCACCATCGACTTCGCGTGCAGCAATGCATAGCGCTGCTCGTAGATCCGCACACCGCCGCCGAGCAGCTCGTCGTAGTCCTTCCGTGACGCATGAAAGATGAGCCCCGAGTCGGTGAAGCTCGGCACGATGATGCGCACGTCGACGCCGCGGGCGGCCGCCGCGATCAAGGCACGGCGCAGTCCGTCGTCGGGCGCGAAATACGCTTGCGTCATCCACAAGCGGCGCGACGTGTGACCGATGGCGGCCGCGTATGTGTCGTAGATCGTCGCTTCATCGCGATCGCCGCCGCGAGTTGCCACGACCGCAACCAGCTCCGCGCCGCCCGGCGCCAGCGGCGGAAAGTATTGCGCCGAGCTGCCGTCGACGCGACCGCCCGCGCGCTCCCACGTTTCCAGGAACAGCGTCTGGAACTCCGCCGCGACCGGTCCTTCGATCTGCACATGTGTGTCGCGCCACGCTTCCTCGCGACCGGCGTCGGGGCCGGGACGTGAGCTCGACGCGCTGGCGTAGGCGCCGCTGATGTTGACGCCGCCGGTGAAGGCGATGCGGCCGTCGACGATCACGATCTTGCGATGGTCGCGGTTGTTGAGCTTCCACGGCAGCGTGCGCGTCGGATCGAGCGGCCGGAACGGCAACACTTCGACGCCGGCCTGGCGCATCGGCTCGAAGAACGCCGCGGGTGTCGTGACGCTGCCGATCGCGTCGTAGAGCACGCGCACTTCGATGCCTTGCTGGCGACGGCGAATCAACAGCTCGCGTAGCGCACGACCGATTTCGTCATCCGAAAAGATGTAGGTCTCGAGATGCACATGATGCTTCGCGTTCTCGATCGCGCCGCGGATCGCGTGCAACGTTTGCGGACCGTCCACGAGCAGCGCGACGCGGTTGCCGGCGACGAGCGGCGCGGCTGCCCGCTCGCGGAACGCGTCGATCATCTCGCGGACGTGCTCGGTCTCGTGACGATCGTTGAGCCGTTGATCCACGACGCGCTCGCTCGCGCCCGGCGGCAGCACACCATCGCCAGTGACGACCGGTGCCTTGACGCGCTCAGCGGACGTTGTGCGTAGAGACAGTGCGGCAGGGGATGCGCATGAAGCGCAAACGAGCAGGGTCAGCAGAGCGAGCAGCAGGCGGGAGTGACGATGCACGTCCGTAAAACGTGCACGCGACGCTGCGGTTCCGCCCGATGCATCCATGTGGGGAACGCAAAGTACTGCAGACAGCGCGAGGAACCCGATGAATCGTCGCGCGTTTCTGGTTCGAGTCGGGGCAGGAGCGCGGACGCCCGCGCAGGGCATCCGGTCGACAGGGTATGAGCTTCGGAGGTTTCTTATGCTGTCTTGGGCTTTGACGTTTTTCATCGTTGCGATCATCGCCGCGGTGCTCGGTTTCACCACCATTGCAGGTGCGGCGGCCGGGATCGCGAAGATTCTGTTCTTCATCTTCCTCGTGCTGACGCTGGTCGCACTGGTCGCGGGAGCGTTGCGCGGACGGCCACCTGTCTGAAGCAGGCCTGAGCTGCCTTCGACAGACCGGAATGCAAACGGGGCCCTGAGGGGCCCCGTTTCAATTTCTATGGAATTCCTTTTCTAGGTGAACAACAGCGCCTGGCTCACCGCCACGCGCACCGTCTCCGGCACGAACGGCTTCGTCACCAGGAAGGTCGGCTCCGGCCGCTCGCCGGTGAGCAGCCGCTCCGGGTACGCCGTGATGAACACGATCGGTACCTGCACTTCGCTCAGGATCTGGCGCACGGCGTCGATGCCGGAGCTGCCGTCCGCAAGCTTGATGTCCGCGAGCACGAGGCCCGGCTCGGTCTTACGTGCAGCGCGCACGGCTTCGTCGCGAGTGGTCGCGATTGCCGCCACGGTGTGACCCATCTCGCGCACGATGCTCTGCAGGTCCAGCGAGATGATCGGCTCGTCCTCGATGATCAGCACCTTCGTGCTCGGCTGATCGGAGATCTCGCGCACGGCCTGCGCGACCATCTGTTTCACCTCTTCCTCACCGACGGCCAGGATGCGTGCCGTGTCGCTGACGTTGAACCCTTCCATCGCGGTCAGCAGCAAGGCCTGGCGGCGCGCCGGGGTCAGCTCGCCGAGCTTCTTCTCGACTCCCGCCACGGCGGGCTGGGGACGTGAGCTGGCCACCGAACGCATATCGACGTTGGCACTGCCCCACAGCTTGTGGAACAGCCGATACAGGCCCACTCGCGGGGCCGTGTCGCCGCCGATGACCGAAGGATCGGCGACGATCGTCTCCAGACAGGCGCGCACATAGGCATCGCCGCTCTTCTGGGTGCCGCACAGGGCTCGGGCGTAACGGCGCAAATACGGCAGGTGTTCGGCAATAGCGTGAGCCAAAGCCATGGGCACTCCTTCGATTCTTTATGGGCGCAGCGTTGCGCGCGCCGATAATGGCGGTTGTAGTATGTGCGAGAGGGGGGAAAGGTTCCTTCCGACTTGGAACTTTTTCAAGGGTGGGGCGTTCGGGCTCGACACGCGAATTCCACGCGGCGCGGCGTGGCGCACCGGTTCGAGCCTACCCATGGTCATGAGCGAGAAAATCAAACCAGGCGAGTCGCCTGAAAAGGCGGCTGCGAGCAGCACCGAGCAGGTGCCGGACTGGCTCCAGAGCCGGCTGCGCCGCATGTTCAGCGACGTGATGGACGAGCCGGTGCCGGACGAGTTCAAGGCGCTGCTGAAGCAACTGGAAGACAAGGAGCGCGGCTCCTGATGGGGCCCGTGCCGGTCTTCCACAACCCCCTGGCGGCTCAATGACAGGACACGACAAATTCCTGGATCAGGTGACGGCGTTGTTGCCGGCGTTGCGCGCCTTCGGCCGCTCGCTGTGCGGCGACCCGGCACGCGCCGACGACCTCGTGCAGGACACGGTGCTCAAGGCGTGGACCAACCGCGAGCAGTTCCAGTCCGGCAGCAACCTGAAGGCGTGGTTGTTCACCATCCTGCGTAATTGCTACTACTCCGAGCTGCGGCATCGGAAGTTCGAGATCGAGGACCCGGATGGCGTCTGTGCCGGCCAGGTGGCGATCGCGCCGGACCACGATGCGAAGCTGCATCTGCGCGACCTGAGCCGCGCCCTGCAGCAGCTTCCGATCGATCAGCGCGAGGCGCTGATCCTCGTGTGCGCCACCGGCCTGTCGTACGAAGAGGCGGCGGACGTCTGCCAGGTGGCCGTCGGTACGATCAAGAGCCGCATCGCGCGCGCGCGCGACAGGCTCGTCGAACTGCTCGGCGACGACGCCGCGTTGGTCGCGGGACCACCGGTCGTCGGTGCGCTGGCCGATACTGAAGGCGCGACCGAGCCGCGCTCGGGCGGGCTCTGAGGTCCCGGCCAGCGGATCCACACGCTCGCCGCCGCAAGATCCTCGCCGCGGGGGCCATTTGAAGACGCTCAAGACCGCATCGGCAAAGCGCTCGTGGTTCGGACGCAATGCCGGCCTGCGTCCGCGGCTCGTGCTGATTGTCGGTATCGCAATGCTCGCCCCCGGTGCTCTGGCGGTGCTGCAGGCGATCTCGAGCTACGGCAGCAGCATGCGCATCATCGAGCAGAACCTCGCGCAGGCGGCGCAGCTTGCCGCCAGCGAAGAGGTCAACGTGATCGCAGCTTCGCGCGAGATCCTGACCAGTCTCGCCGCGCAGCCGGACGTCCGTGCGGCCGCCGGCCTCGCATGTCGCCGCGCGCTGCAACGATCGATCGGCGGACTCGATCAATATGAAGGCGCGATGGTCGTCAACGCGGAAGGCGTCGTGAGCTGCGCGTCCGGTCCGATGCCGCAAGTCGTCAAGGTCGACGATCGCGTGTGGTTTCGCGACATCATGGCGGGCGACGGCTTCGTCGTGAGCGATCTCATCGTCAGCCGCTGGCTCGGAAGCTGGGGCATCGTCACCGCCGTGCCGCTCGTCGACGAGCAGGGATTGATCCAGGGCTCGGTCGCATTGTTCATCGGTCTCGACTGGCTCGCTCAGCGATATCAGCGCGGCGCGCGTTCGGAAGATGGTGCGGCATTCGCGCTGCTCGACAGTCGCGGCGAGATCATCACGCGCGACGCGAGCCGCTCGCCGGCGAAGTCGCCGCTGCCGCGCAACAGCCTGATTCACGAACAGCTCCGCGATCAGCTTCCCGCCGGCCAGACGCGCACGTTCCGCGCGCGCGGTCACGATGGCATCTGGCGGCTCTATGCAGTCAGCCCGCTGCTCGGCGGCAGGATCTTCGTGATCCGCGGCACGCCCGTGCTGACTGCAATCGGTCCGCTAGCGCTGCAAGTCGCCTGGGGCGTGCTCACTCCGCTGCTCATGTGGGCGCTCGCGATCGCGGTCGTATGGTTCGGCATCGAGCACCTGGTCGTGCGCTGGATCACTTACCTGGAGCGCATCACGTCGGCGTACGCAGCGGGCCGGCACAACGTGCGGCCGGAGCGCGTGAGCGCCGCGCCCGCCGAGATCCGCAGTCTCGGCGAGACCTTCTCGCGCATGGCCGACCTGATCTCCGCGCGCGAATCTGAATTACGCGAGTCGCTCGCGCAGAAAGAAGTGCTGGTGCGCGAGATCCATCATCGCGTGAAGAACAACCTGCAGCTCGTGATGAGCCTGCTGAACCTGCATGCGCGGCGCATTCGCGACCCGCGCGCCGAGCTAGCATTCGCCGAGGCGCGCAGCCGCATCAACGCGCTCGCAACACTCCATCGACGGCTCTATGAGTCGGAGAGCCTGCAGGAGATCGACCTCAAGTGGTTCCTCGAGGACCTCTGCGCGGAGCTGCGCCGCGGCGGGCTGTCGCGCGGCCGCTCGGTCGAGCTGGTCGCCAATTCGCCCAGCGAAGTCATCGGGCCCGAGATCGCAGTGCCGCTCGGCCTGCTGGTGACGGAAGCAATCACCAACGCGTACAAGCACGCGTTCAACGAGGGTACGGGCGGCCACATATATGTAGATGTGCGACGGCCTTCGGCCGAGACACTCGAACTGGCAGTGCGCGACGACGGCTCAGGTTTCGACCCGGCAGCGGGCGAGGACAACACCGGGCTCGGCCGTTCGCTGATCGAGGCGTTCGTTCGCCAGTTGCGCGGCGAGTTGGAGATCAGCGGCGATGCCGGCACGTCGCTGGTCGTGCGGTTCCCCGCGCCCGCGAGAAAACCGGAAGGCGGCATCGCGCTGTCCGCGGGGCCCGTATCGGCAACTCCCGGCGATTCCGTCGCCGCCGCGCCGCTGCCAAGCACGGAGTCCTGAAGTCCAGGCTGGCAAACTGGGTTTATATCCAGTAGCATCCAGCTCATGACTTCTCCCACCCGGCCCACAGTGCGTCCCGGGCGTGGCGCGGTGTCGAATCCCGCCGGGCGCTTCGAGTCGACGCGCAGCGAAGCCGTCGACGACGGCTGGGGCAGTCTCGACGAGGAGCTGCCGCCGCTCGCGACGATCGTGCAGCCGGAGCCGGCGCGCTCGATCATTTCGCGCAACGATTCGCCGGACATCTCGTTCGATCAGTCGATCAATCCGTACCGTGGCTGCGAGCATGGCTGCATCTACTGCCTGAGCGGCAACACCAGAATTCTGATGGCGGATGGCAGCCAGAAGCCGCTGTCGGAGCTGGCTGTCGGCGATGAGATCTACGGGACCGAGAAGCGCGGGCACTATCGTCGCTACGTGCGCACGCTAGTGTTGGCGCACTGGCGCACTGTCAAGCAGGCCTACCGAATCCGACTCGCGGACGACACCGAGCTGATTGCCAGCGGCGATCATCGCTTCCTTACCGAGCGTGGCTGGAAGTTCGTCACGCGAGGCGAGGAGCCCGGCCAGCGTCCATATCTGACAGTCAACAACACGCTCATGGGATTCGGCGCGCCGCGCGCGATGCTGCCGCCGCAAGACTCCGACGCGTATCGGCGCGGGTACCTGTGCGGGGTCATCAGGGGCGATGGTCATCTCGGCGATCAACACCGCTTCAAGCTCGCGATGGCCGATGCGGAAGCGCTGGATCGCACTGCCTCCTTCCTGATGGAGTTCGGCATCAGCACGGATCGCTTCACGTTCCAGGCGGCAACTTCAGCACGCAAGGCAATGGAAGCGATCCGGACGAGTTCGAGCGCTGCCGTAGCTGCAATAGGGCGCTTGATCGAATGGCCAGAACGCGGCGAGGGCGACTGGCTGCGCGGCTTTGTCGGCGGCATCTTCGACGCGGAGGGCTCGTTCAGCGACGGCTGCATCCGCATCGCGAACACGGACAGCCGAATGATCGCCGTGCTGAGCGATGCGTTGCGATCGCTGTCGTTCGACTCAGTCGTGGAGACTCCGCGCGCGCACGCGTCAAGACCGGTGCACTACGTTCGCGTTCGCGGCGGATTGCGAGCGCATTTGCGGTTCATGAACGCCTTCGATCCTGCGATTCGCCGCAAGCGCAACATCGAGTCGCAAGCGGTGAAATCGGCTGCGAGCCTGGAAGTGGTCGAGGTCGAACCGCTCGGCCGCGAAACAGAGCTCTTCGATATCACCACCGGCACCGCAGATTTCATCGCGAACGGCGTCATCAGTCACAACTGCTACGCCCGTCCCTCGCACGCCTACCTGAATCTCTCTCCCGGTCTCGATTTCGAAACGCGGCTGTTCTACAAGCACGATGCCGCGCGCTTGCTCGAGCAGGAGCTCGCGGCGCCGAGCTATCGCTGCTCGCCGATCACCATCGGTGCGAACACGGATCCTTATCAGCCGATCGAGCGCGAGTACCGCGTCACGCGCAGCATCCTCGAGGTGCTGGCGAAGTACCGGCACCCGCTTTCCATCATCACCAAGAGCGCGATGATCGAGCGCGACATCGATCTGCTCGCGCCGCTGGCGGCGGACAAGCTCGTGTACGTGATGATCAGCGTCACGACGCTGTCGAATGAACTAAAGCGCACGCTCGAGCCACGTACTGCTTCGCCAGCGGCGCGTTTGCGCGCGATTCGCAATCTGCACGAGGCGGGGATTCCGGTCGGCGTGATGGTTGCGCCGATCATTCCCGTGCTCACCGACCATGAGGTCGAGCGCATCCTCGCGGCGGCGGTCGCATCCGGCGCGCAGTCTGCAGCGTACGTTCTGCTGAGATTGCCTTACGAATTGAAGGACCTGTTCCGCGAATGGCTCGAGCAGAACGAACCGCTGAAAGCGAAGCACGTCATGTCGCGCCTGCAGGCGATGCGCGGCGGCAAGGACAACGATTCGCGTTTCGGAATTCGTCAACGGGGCGAAGGCGAGTACGCCGCGCTGCTGGCGAAGCGCTTTGCCGCTGCGTGCACACGTCTCGGGCTCAAACAGCGCGAGCGCTTCGCTCACGATCTGACGCTGTTCCGTCCGCCCGTGTTCGGGCCCGAGCAGTTGTCGCTCCTTTAGGGCAATGCACGCACGAACGATTGAATTGCAGCGCGCGGTATTTGACATTAGAAGCTAGCGGAACGTTGTGCACTTTCCCGGCATTGACTGCGGGAAGGTTGTCGTATACTCGTTTCGCAGCAGGTCGTCCGATCTGCACCGAGCTTCGCACCGGGGATTCCGCTTGAGCCTCGTGGAGATCAGCATGCAATCCGTCTCAGGTCAGCGCGCGCTGCGCGCGGTCGTCGCCGCCGTTTTGTGCTCCAGCGCCGCCGGGTGCATGACTGCCAAGATCGAAGAGATGCGTGAGGCGCCGACGCAAATCACCTCCGACGAGGCGATCGTGCTGCTGGCGAAGCCGCATCTGGAAGGCACGGGCACCGAAGACAAATTCCTCGATTGCCTGGAGCGCGAGCTGGTCGGCGAGAGCGTGTCGGCAGACGTTGCCGACCGGCAACGCGCCGGCAAGAAATTCGACCCGCGCAGCAGCCTGAAGGACGGTCCGTTCCAGATTTACGCGGACCACACTTTCGTCGACGCGCTGTATCCGTGGCTCGAGCCGAGCACGGCGCCCGCCAACGCGCAGGGCTTCAGCACGTTCCTGGCACGTCCTGGCGTGACCGAGCGCGTCAATTCGATGGGCGTGCGCTTCATCGTTTGGGTCGATGGCGTGACGCAGAAGACCGACGGGGGCGGCAGCATCGCTTGCGCGGCCGGTCCTGGCGGCGCCGGCTGCCTCGGCCTTGGTTGGTGGGAAAAGACGTCTGACTACGAGGCGACAGTCTGGGATCTGAAGCAGGGTGTGAGTGCGGGCAGCCTGACGACCGACGTGAAGGGCACGTCGGTGATGATCGGCGCCATCGCACCGATTCCGCTGATCGCGCCGGTGCAGAGTACGGCGTGCGACCGACTCGCCGGGCAGCTCAAGGCGTTCCTGCTCGGCTCCAGCGCCGAGGAGAACACAGTGGTCTCGCGACCGCAGTAGTCGAATCTCCTTCCCCCTGCCGCATTGAACCTGCGGTAGGCGGCGCGGATCGAATGTTTGCTGGACGGGGCGGTCAGCCCGCGTTCAGGTCGCGGGTCGCACAGTCAGCCGAGGCGGCAGCCGCGGTGGTGCGGGCCCGGGGAACGAGGAGAAACGATGCATATTCAGCGCTCGCGCAGGTCTCTGCCCGCGCTCGCCGCACAGGCGACAGCGATCGGTGCAGTCTGCGCATTCCTGATGGGCGGCTGCCCGCAGCAGCAGCAATCGTCCTCGTCGTCCATGCCTTCCTCGCCCTCGAGCGGCGGCTCGTCCGGCAGCAGCGGCTCTTCGGGCGGAAGCTCAGGCGGCGGGCGCAGCTCGCCGAGCATGCCGAGCGGTGGCGGCTCTTCCGGCGGTGGCGGCGCTTCGATGCCGAGTCCTGGCGGCTCGCAATCTTCTTCGCGTGGCAGTAGCGGTTCGCAGGGTGGCCAGGCCGGGTCGAACACGCCGAGCGGCAGCAGCGGCAACTCCGGCGGGTCGCAGGGCGGCTCCCAGGGCGGTGGCTCGCAAGGCGGCGGCTCACAGCAGGGTGGCGGTGGTTCGCAGGGTGGCGGTCAGGCAGGCGGGGCTGACGGCCAAAGCGGCGGCCAAAGCGGCGGCCAAAGCGGCGGCCAAAGCGGCGGTGGCCAGAGTGGCGGTCAGAACGGCCCGGACGTGTCCGTAGGCGTGCAGCTTCCCGGCGGCCTGCCGACGGTCGGCATTCCGATGCCCAGCACGGGAGGCCAGAGCGGTGGCGGCGGTCCGGAAGGCGGAGCGCAGAGCAGCACCAATTCCCCTGATTCGAGCGCCGGCGGCGGCGCGGCTGGCGGCTCACCCAACGAAAGCATTTTCCGTGGCTCGAGCGGCGGCGGCGGAGCCCAGTCCCAGAGCGCGGGTGGCGGTGCATCGGGCGGCGGCGCGGCCGGTGGTGGTGCCGCAGGCGGTGGCGCTGCAGGTGGCGGAGCTGCGGGCGGCGGTCAGGCCGGCGGTGGTCAGACTGGCGGCGGTCAAGCCGGTGGCGGTCAGGCCGGTGGCGGTCAAGCTGGCGGTGGCGGTGGGGGCGGCGGACAGGCAGGTGGCATGCCCAACGCTGGGGGCGGTGCCTCTGGCGGTGGTGCGGGCGGTTATCCGTCTTCCGGCGGTGCCGGCGGCGGCGCCGCGGGCGGAGGATCTAATGGCGGTGGTGGCGGTGGCGGCGGGATGACGACCGGCGAGCGCACGGCGCAGATCGACCGCGAACTCGATACATCGCTGGGTGTTTTCGATGGGCGCATCCGCGACGAGCAGGCGACGATCGCCGGCCAGCGGGGCGGCCGTGGCGGCTCGGGTGGCGGTCCCGGCGACAAGAACGGCGGCGGGGCGGCTGGCAACGGCGGCGACGGCAAAGATGGCGGAGCCGACGGCAACGGCAACGGCGGCGCGGCCGGTAACGGCAAGCAGGGCGGTGCCCAGGGCGGCCAGGGCCAGGGACAGGGACAGGGTCAGGGCGAAGGCCAGAATCAAGGTGGCGGCAAGCAGGGTGGGGGCGGTGGAGTCGGCGGCGGCGCGGGCGGTGGCAGCGGCCCGAACACCGTGCCGGCGGATATCCCGGACGGCAGCGACGACGACATCGTCGCGCGCCAGCTCCGCGAGGCCGCGCAGAAGGAAACGGATCCGGAGCTGCGCGAGAAACTTTGGCAGGAGTACCGGGACTACAAGAAGAACACGGGTTGAAGTCGGCCCGTGTTCGGTTCGCTGAGTTGGTCGTACCAGGTGGTCATACGCAAATGAATCGCTCCATCGCACTCGTCGTCCTGGCCGCGGCTGCATTCGCCACTGCCGGCTGCGTCACGCACGAAACCAGGCCGCAGCAGCGCATCAACGCGATTCAGGCCTCGCAGGAAATTCCGCAGGATCAGCTGCTCGACGTCGCGGTGCACCTGTTCGACGAGAACGTGCCGAAGGACGAGAAGAAGATGGAGCAGGAGCACATCTTCCCCGAAGTGCGCAAAGCCGAGGCGCGCTACTTCCCGATGCAGATCCGCAATACGCTCGAAGGCACCGGCCACTGGGGGCAGGTGCGCGTGGTGCCGGCCGATGCCGCCGCCCTCGACGTGCAGGTCTCCGGCAAGATCATCGAGTCGAACGGCCAGCTCCTGCGCATCGACATCGCTGTCGTCGACGCGACCGGCCGGCTGTGGTTCAAGCGCGAGTACTCGCAGACCGCCGACACGCGCTCGTACAAGGACCAGAGCGGGCAGCCGCGCGATCCGTTCCAGAATCTCTACAGCACGCTGGCGAACGACCTGCTCGCCTATCGGCAGCAGCTCGCGGTCGCGGACCTGGAAAACGTGCGCCGCGTTTCCGAGCTGCGCTTCGCCAAGGATCTCGCGCCGTACGCGTTCGAGCCGTACCTGACGCAGGACAAGAAGAAGGCGACGTACCAGGTCGTGCGCCTGCCGGCGGACGATGACCCGCTGCTGGTCCGCATGGACCGCATCCGCGAGCGCGACTACGCGCTGATCGATACGGTCAACGAGCACTATTCGCTGTTCGCGGAGAACATGTCCGAGCCGTACACCAACTGGCGGCGTTACAGCTACGCCGAGCTCGAGGCCGAGGATGAAGCGAAGCGCTCGGCGCTGACGCGCAAGCTCCTCGGTGCCGCGGCGATCGTCGGCGGCCTCGTGGTCGGCTCGGAGGCGAACACATATGCCGGGCAGGCTGCGGCCACCGGCGCGATTTTTGGCGGCGCGTATGCAATCAAGAGCGGCTTCGACAAGGGTGCGGAAGTGAAGATGCACTCCGACTCGCTGAAGCAGCTCGGGGAATCCTTCCAGGCCGAAGTCCAGCCGATGGTCGTCGAGGTCGAAGGGCGCACTCTGCAGCTCAAAGGCACGGCCGAAGAGCAGTACCACGAGTGGCGGCGACTGCTGAAGGAACTCTACGAGAATGAGACCGGCACGCCGGTCCAGACGCCTGCAGCGGCCCCGCCGGCTGCGCCCGCCCCGAACAGCGGCGGGTAAAGCGCCACCGAATTCTTTCGACACCGGCACATCGCAACATGCTTGAGAGCGGGCAGGAACTGTCTGCGAGATTCGTTCTGGTCCGACGCCTGGGAACCGGCGGCAGCGGCGAAGTCTGGCTTGCGCAGGATCGCGAGCGCGGCTGCTTCGTCGCGTTGAAGATCCTGCGCGACGATCTGATGCAGGACGTCGCTGCGATCGCGGCCTTGCAGCGCGAGTGCCAGCACGTCGGGACGCTCGATCATCCGAACGTCCTGCGCGTCGACGGCGTACATCGCACGAGCCGGCACACCTGGATCGCGATGGACTACGCGTCCGGCGGCGACTTGTCGGCGCTGCGCGGCCGCAGCCCTCTCGAAATCGTTCGCGCGACTCTGCCGATCGCAGCAGCGCTGGCGCACGCGCATGGCGCGGGCATCGTCCATCGCGACGTGAAGCCCTCCAACATCCTGCTCGCGTCCGATGGCACGCCACGGCTCGCGGATTTCGGCATGGCCCTGGTGACGGCAGCGAAGCCTGCGGCCAACGCGGGGCGCGGGTCTCCGCACAGCATGAGTCCGCAGCAAGCCGCCGGAGAGGCCGCGACTCCCGCGGACGACGTCTACGGCTTTGGAGCGATGCTGTACGAGTTGCTCTCGGGCTATCCTCCTTCGTATGGCAATGGCAAGCTCGCAGCACTACCACCCTCGGTACCGGAGCCGCTCGCGCTGCTCGTCACGTGGATGCTCGCCGAATCTCCGGCAGCAAGGCCCGGTGACATGGAGAGCGTCGAGCGTGCACTGGCTGCTGTGCTGGCGGCACCGCCTGCCGCTCCTCGCGAGCCGGTGAATCAGTCGGCCCCGAATCCCAATCCGATTCGCATCGAGCCACCGGGCTCGCGTACGTCCGCGCAAGGCGAGCCGCTGCGCGGCGAATGGCAGCGCTCGGCTCCGCAGCGCACGACGGCTGACGAGCTGCGGCGGCAGGGGTTTCGCCGCGGTCTCGGCGCGGCGGCGATCATCGGCGGCGTCGCCGCCATCGCCTTCGTATTCTTCGCGCTGCCGCGCTGGGTAGAACAGGAACAACCCGCTCGCTACAAGCCTGCCGCATCGTCCGTGCCGGCAAAGCCCGCCGCACCGGAAGAAGCAGCGAAGAAGGAAGTCGATTTCGCTGCGCTCGCCCGCGCCAAGCAGGATGCGGACGATCGTCGGGGACCGATCGAAGACCGGTTGAAGAAACTCGCCGCGCGCGCTGCGGAGCAGTGGGGCGGCGCGGAGTTCAAGCGTGCGAACGAGGAGCTCGCCGCCGGCGATAAAGATTACGAAGCGCGCGAATACGTCACTGCGCTCGAGCACTTCACTGCGATCGAGCCGCTGCTGACCACGCTGGAGAAGCGCGCAGGCACTGTGCTGGCAGAGCAGCTCAAGTCTGGCGCCACCGCTTTGCAGGAAGGACGCTCCGCCGATGCGAAGTCGGCGTTCGGCCTCGCAGTGAAGATCGAGCCCGGCAACAAAGTGGCCGAGCTTGGGCTCAAGCGCGCCAATACCCTGGACGAAGTGCTGAAGCTCGTCGCGGGTGCGGAGCGCATGGAGAAGGAATCGAATCCGGTCGGTGCGATCGAGCAGTTCCGTAAAGCACTCGCGCTCGACGCGCAGGCGCCGCGCGCCGCTGACGGCATAGCGCGCATCGAAGCACGTTTTGCATCCGATGCCTTCGCGAGCACGATGGCGCGCGGTTATGCAGCGCTCGCCAAGGCTGACTACGCGGGTGCACGTTCGGCCTTCGAAGCGGCGCGCCGCGTGCGTCCGAACGCGCCCGAAATCCCGCAGGCATTGCGCCAGATCGAGCAGGAGCAGCGCACGGGTGTGATCTCCGCGAAGCTCAGTGTCGCGCGCGAGCAAGAGGGACAGGAACGTTGGGCTGACGCGCTCAAGGAATACCGCGCTGTCGTCGAACTCGACTCGACTGTTGCGGCCGCGCAGGAAGGCATCGCGCGAGTCTCGCCGCGAGCGGCGCTCAACGAGCAGCTCGAATTGTTAATCACGCAGCCCGAGCGCCTCTTCAGCCAACCCGTGCGCGCGTCCGCGCGCGACACGCTGTCGCGCGCCGCGAGCATCGCCAGTCCTGGTCCGGTGCTGCAGAAACAGATGAGCACCCTCAAAGACTGGATCGCGCGCGCCGACGTGCCGGTCGCGATCGCGCTGCAATCGGACAACCTCACGCAAGTGACCATTTATCGCGTCGGGCAGCTGGGCACATTCGCCGAGCGTCAGCTCGAGCTCGTGCCGGGCAGCTACACCCTCGTCGGCACGCGGCCTGGCTATCGCGACGTGCGGCGCGAGATCAACGTGCGCCCCGGCGCTGCGCCGGAGCCGGTCGTGATCCGCTGCGAGGATCGCATTTGAGCGGGCTGGTCGTTCGCGAATCCCTGGGCGAGCGCCGCTTTGCGGCCACCGACTTTCCGATCGCCGTCGGCGGCAGCGGCAGCGTGATCGTGATGGCCGGCCGCCCGCCGGGGCCGGAAGCGTATCTCGGCCTGCACGAAGACCAGCTGTTCGTGCAGCCCGCGGACGGCGCCGAAGTCCTGCACAACGGCGTGCGCGTGCAACGCTCGACGTGGCTGCGCAGCGGCGACGTCGTGAATCTCGGTGCGGCGCGCCTGCGTATAGCCGACAACGACAGCGAGCGCGTGGTCGAGGTCGACGACGGCAGCAGCGGCAACATCACCGCGCCGCCGATCATTCCTGCGAGCGCGCGGTTGCAGGGACAGAGCGACGGCGATGCGGAGCGCATCGAAGCGATTCGCTTTCGCGCTTCGCCGGTCGCCAAGCCGTCGCCACGAATCTCGCTCAGCCCGATCCGCGTCGTGCTCGCCGCGGTCGCCGTCGTCACCGCGGTCGTGTTGTGGTTCATTTTCACGGCGACGTCGGTCAGCCTGCTCACGGTCCCGGCTGCGGCGAACGTGCGAGTTTCCGGCGGGCTGCCCGCGTTGCGTCTCGGAGATCGCGTGCTGCTGCGACCAGGCAATTACCACGTGCGTGCCGAGCTGGCGGGCTATGTGCCCGCGGCGCTGCCGATCAAGGTCACGAAGGCGACGAACCAGGCCTTCACGTTGACGCTCAAGAAGCTGCCGGGCCTCTTGCGCATCGACGTTCCCGCCGCGGCGCGCGTCACGCTCGACGGCAAGGAAGCGGGCAACGCGCCCGGTGAGTTCGAGCTGCCGGCCGGACGCCACAGGGTTGCGATTGCAGCGGAGCGCTATCAACCGTTCAGCGCAGACGTCGACGTCCAAGGTCTCGGCAAGACGCAGACATTCAAGCCGACGCTCGTCCCGGGGTGGGGCGTCGTATCAGTGACGTCCGAACCTGCGGGCGCGCAGTTGCTCGTCAACGGCGAGCCGCGCGGCGTCACGCCGTTGAAGGCGGAGATCATGGCAGGCGCGCATCCGGTGGAGTTGCGCCTGCAAGGATTCAAGCCGTGGACGACCGACATCCAGGTCAAGGCCAACGAGCCGCTGGAGCTCGGCCCGGTCAAGCTCGGCCTGCCGGATGGACGACTCGCGGTGCGCTCGGATCCGCCGGGTGCGAGTGTTTCCGTGGCCGGCGTTTATCGCGGCCAGACGCCGCTCGAGCTGGAGCTGCGCCCGGATCTCGATCACAGCATCGTCCTGACGCGTGCCGGCTACGAAAGCATTACGCGCCAGGTGTCGTTGAGCGCTGGCGAGCAGCGCACGTTGTCCGTCCCGCTCAGCGGCGTGTTCGGCGAAGTTGCGGTGCGTGCGCAACCGGCCGACGCGCAGTTGTTCATCGACGGCAAGCCGAGCGGCGCCGCGAACCAGACGCTGCGGCTCGTCGCCACCACGCACGACATCGAGATTCGCAAGGCCGGCTTCGTCGATTTCAAGACCAGCGTCACGCCGCGTCCGGGCGTGCAGCAGCGCGTCGAGACGACGCTGCTGACGCCGGAGCAGTCGCGCATCGCAGCGACGCCGGCGGTCGCGCGCACGAAGTTCGATCAGCAACTGCGCCTGATGCCGATCGGCAAGTTCACCATGGGCAGCGCGCGTCGCGAGCCGGGTCGACGTGCGAATGAGTCGCAACGCGATGTGGAATTCAAGCGCGGCTTCTACATCAGCGTGACCGAAGTGACGAACGGCCAGTTCCGCAAGTTCAAGCCCGAGCACCGCTCCGGCATCGTCGGCAATCACACGCTCGACCTCGACAACCAGCCGGTCGTCGCGATCACCTGGATGGAGGCGGCGCTGTACTGCAACTGGCTGTCGGAGCAGGAAGGCCTGCCGCCCGCCTACGAGAAGAAGGGCGAGACGCTGGTCGCCGTCAATCCCATGACAAAGGGTTACCGGCTGCCGTCCGACGCCGAATGGGAATGGGCCGCGCGCAACGAGGGCGGCGGCAAGTTGCGGCGCTATCCGTGGGGTGACTCGCTGCCGGTCGCGGCGCGCTCGGGAAATTATGCGGACACGACCGCACGATTGATCGTGCAGGATGTCATTCCGGACTACGACGACGGCTTTGCAGCCTCCGCGCCCGTCGGCAAGTTCCCGGCGAACACGCTCGGGCTGCAGGATCTTGGCGGCAATGTCGCCGAGTGGGTGCACGACTACTACACTGTGAGCGCGGATTCGAGCCAGACGCTGGTCGACCCGCTCGGTCCCGCGGAGGGCAAGCAACACGTCATCCGCGGCGCGAGCTGGAAACACTCCGGCGTGACGGATCTGCGGCTCTCGGCGCGCGACTTCGGCGACGGCGTGCGTAACGACGTCGGCTTCCGGGTAGCCCGTTATGCCGAGTGAGCGACAGGTGCAATCATGAACAACCCCCCACTGCGGATGGTCATCCTGCTCGCCGTCTTCTGGGTGGCGGGCTCGCTGCTGCTCGCGGCCGAGTCGCCGTCGACTCCGAAGCCGGCAGCCACCACCGCCACGAAGCCTGCAAGCGACGCCCCCGCCGCGGACAAGACCGCGGACAAGACCGCGGACAAGGACGCTGGCAAGAAGGCCGAAGGCGACACGAAGACCGATGCCAAGGCCGATGGCAAGACTGACGCTAAGGAACCCGGCAAGGGCAGCATCGCCGACCAAGCCGAAGCAGCGCTGAAAGCCGCCGCCGAGGCCGACCCTGGCAGCACCGCACCCAAGGACGCACCGAAGAGCGCGGCAGAGGACGACGCGCAGGCGCCGCCGAGTGGCAGCGCAGGCAAGGGACCGTCGCCGCAACGCTTCGTGCCGACGGAGCAGGTTCGCGCCGACTTCGACGTCTCATTTCCGATCGACATCTGACGCAAAGAGCATCCCATGGTTACTGCAGCCGCACCGGTTCCGCGTCGCTTCCACTATCCGAGCGAGTTCTTCGTTACGCTCATCGCGCTCATCTTCACCGTGCTCGTGGTGCACGCGACCTACGTGGCCTGGATCACGCCGACCGGCGACGCGATCGTCGCAGCGGAGCAGGCGCGCATGCACGCCGATCCGAACTTCGTGCCGCAGCGTACGTTCCTCCTGGTGGTGAACGGCTTCGCGCAGGAGGCCGAGATCATCCACTTCATGTGGGCGATGCTCATCATCGGCTACAAGTGGCTGCTGTTGCGCCGCGAGCGCAAGCTCCTCGACCGTGACCTGATCCACGTGCCCGAAGGCATCAAGGTGTTGCCGGAGGACGCGAAGGACTACGCGCGGCAACTGGAGCAGCTGCCGCAGGAAGAGAAGGGAATGCTCGTCGTGCGCGCTCTGCAGCGCACGCTCGATCGCTTCGCCGCGACGCGCAGCATTCGCGATTCGGCGGAGACGTCCCGCGCCGTCTGCGATACCGAGGCCGACCGGCTCGACTCGGGGTTCGCGATGATCCGCTACGTCGCGTGGGCCATCCCGGCGATCGGCTTCATCGGCACCGTGCAACACATCAGCGTAGCGCTGCTGCAAGCCCACAAGGCTGTGACCGGCGACATCATCAACGTGACCTCGAGCCTCGGCATCGCGTTCAACTCGACGTTCGTCGCGCTGTCGCTGACGATCGTGCTGATGTTCTTCCTGCATCAGCTGCAGCAGTTGCAGGAGGCGTTCGTGCACAACACCGATCACTGGATCGACCAGCATCTGATCCGGCACATGCAGGTGAGATAACTTGCTCGCGCTCGAGCTCATAGATTCCGGCCTGCTGCTCGCCCGACGGCGCGGCGAAACCAGCGAGGTGCTGACCGAAGTACCGGGCATCGCGTTCCTCGGTGACGACACGACGCGCACGGGGGAAGCAGCGGTCGAGCGCATCCGTCTCAATCCGCTGCTCGCGCACACGAACTTCTGGCGTGGCCTGAGCACCGAAGATCTCACGCGGCCCTCGCGCCTGGCCCGCACGACCGCGGATATCGCGTTCGCACAAGCAGAACAATTGCTCGGTCCGCACAAGTCGGATGGCGAGAGCGTGCTGCTCGCCGTGCCCGCGGGCTACAGTCGCGAACAGCTCCCGCTGCTGCTCGGCGTGATCAACGAAACCGGTGTTCGCGTCTCGGGCCTGGTCGACGCAGCGCTCGCTGCCTGCAGCCTCGAGCCGGCGCCTGCGCGTGTCCTGCACCTGGATCTGGAGCTGCATCAGGCGATCCTCACGGTGCTGGAGTATTCGGGCGGCGACCGCTCGGGCCTCAAGCGCAGCCGTTACGAGATCGTCTTACGTCAGGGCGTGCTCGATCTGAACCAGACCGTGAGGCAGTTCATCGCCGAGACGTTCATCCGCAAGACGCGCTTCGATCCGCTGCACGACGCGAGCACCGAGCAACGCCTGGTCGGTCAGGTGCCGGCGCTGCTCGGTCAATTGCACGAACAGGAACGGACCGTCGTCAGCATGCAGTTCGGCGATCGGCCGCTCGAAGTGGAAATCGAGCGCGCCCAGGTGATCGCTGCGCTCGAGCCGCATTATGTCGAGCTGCTGCGTCTCGTGCAGAGCGCGCGGGTCGCGGGGATGCAGATCCAGCTGCGGCTCGCACCGCGCATTGCGGCGTTTCCCGGGCTCGTGGAGCGCTTCGGCACGCTGCGCGATTGCGAGATCCAGCTCCTGCCGCGCGGTGCCGCGGCGCTCGGAGCGCTACAGCACGAAGCCGCGATCAGCCGCCCCGACTCGCTCGCGCTCGTGTACCACCTGCCGATCGCGCGGGCTGCTGGCGGTGAATCGATTGCAGAGCCGGAAGCGACACCTACGCCGCTGCGGCCGACACACCTGCTGTTCCAGGGTCGTGCCTGGCGGATTTCCGATCAACCGCTCGTGATCGGCTGGTCAACGGGCACGCAGCGACGCGCGCTGCTGTTGCCGAGCTCTTCGCCTGGCCTTTCACGTACGCATTGCACGGTCGTCCGCCGCAACGGCGCCGTCATGATCGAGGATCACAGCACTTACGGTTCCTACGTAAATGAAGAACGCGTGGCGGGGCGCACGGCACTTACCGTGGGCGACCGTCTGCGCCTGGGCACGCCCGGCGTCACGCTCGAGCTGATTCAACTGGTGAACGACGATGGCGCGCCGCAAGACTGAAATCTTCAGCATGTCGTTCCTCGAC
>Ga0209382_10000079_pt1 | contig 136877 bp, 101 predicted proteins | sample SoiMetdeltSBSDD5_FD_187599 | JGI IMG/M metagenome (GOLD analysis project Ga0209382, IMG submission 187599) | Bulk soil microbial communities from a Populus tree surrounding site in Tennessee, USA - Soil MetaG P. deltoides SBSDD5 (SPAdes) (version 2) | ecosystem: Environmental > Terrestrial >... | reverse complement strand
CCACGAATCAGCGCCGATGAAGCCGGAGCGATCGGGCTGCCTGAGGCGTCGGCTGGGGCGACGGTCCGCCGCAATCGAGAGGCATTCCATGCGATCGTGAGCTCGTTCAGGTTCGGACTTCTGGTCCTCGCTTTCACTCGCTCCCGCAGTCGCACCTGCCATCACCATCTCGATTCTCCTTCTGAGTTCGACCAGGGGCCGACAGCTGGCCAGCGCCAGATGCTCGCCTGCGCTCGCACGATCTGAACCGACCTGGCCTGCGCCCCTTTTTTCCGAAGCGACCGATGCGAACAGGAGGGGACCCCGCTATCTCGCCGAGCCGCGCAACATGTGCGTAGCGGAGGACTTCAACCCATTCGGCGCGTCCACCCCAACCTCACGCACGTCAGGGCCGACATGGGTGTGTTGATACACCTGTGCGCCGGTCGTCTCGATGCGGATGGTGTACGCGAGCGGCAGCTGATCGAGCAAGGCAGTGGCCGCCTTGAGGACCGCGGGTGCGAAAAGTTCCTCGTCTTCCGCCGTCAGAGACGAGATGAATCTGATCTCCATCGTCTTTTTGCGAATCCTTTCCAGCGAGCACGCAGCTTGGCCGAGTCGACAATTTTGCAATCGGCATTCCGGACAATGCCGGTCGAATTTACTCAGAATGTTGGGATTTTTGCTACTGAGCGATCTGAGGGTCGCGTCTACGCATGAGAAAAGGCCGCGTGGATGCGAACTTTCGAACATCTGCCGACGCGCGACCCCAAGAGAACACGCAGTTCTGCCCCTCGCGTTGGCTTCGTACAGGTTCTAGTCCGCCCGACCCAGCCGGCTGCCGACAGACTCTCCGGGTTTAGCGATACACGCGCCCAGGCTGAGGGTGACCTCGAGCATCTGCGGCACTCCCATTCGCGCCCCAACGGAATGATTCGATCCGCGGACGAATGCGTTCGACCGTATGCGCAGCCTTGGGCGGCATTCTCGGGGACGATCACACACAATTCCCCTTCGCCGCGATGTACGGCAGGTTTCCTGGCGCGCGCGGTCGGTCCTCGGACTCTACCGAATCGACACACGTCAACCGGCTAATAGTCACGGGCTGGATGCCGCAGAGGGCGCTCGGGGTGCCAGGTTGGAGGCTTCCGCGAAGTGATCGCGGCGCAAGGCCGATTGCGGAAGCGCTCGTCCATTCATGTACGATTCTCGAAGAAACTTGAACATCCGCCGATCGTACACTCCGCCGGATCCGCCGACTGTCGATCGCAACGCTTGACGTTCGTGCCCGGTCCTGCGTGAGCGTCATTTGCCTCTATGGATCGACGACGTAGTTCGTAAGGACACCGAGATGTCATTCATGTCTTGGCGAACGCACTTGAATCCGGTCTCAGTGCAAGAATGCGCAGTCGATCTGTGGTCCGTCACTTTGGCTGAGGAACAGTCGCTGATCGACGAGTTGGCTGCAATCCTTTCGTCAGACGAGCGCCTGCGAGCGTCCCGCTTCCACTTCGAGCGGGACCGCAGACGGTTCACCTGGGCCCGCGGTGTGCTGCGCTGTCTTTTGGCACAGTACCTTGACGCGGATCCTGCGATGGTTTCGTTCACCTATGGCACACACGGTAAGCCAGCACTGACAGGCGTTCACGGCCGCACGTTATCGTTCAACGTCTCGCACTCGCACGAGCTGACGTTGATCGCAATCGCTCCTGCGCCTATGGACGTGGGCGTCGACATCGAGCTGATTCGGCCCATGCCCGATGCGGAAGCGATTGCCAGTCGGTTCTTTGCGCCGGCAGAGATCGTCAAATGGCGAACCCTGCCGCCTCGTGCGCAGGAAGTTGCCTTCTTCCACTGCTGGACGCGCAAGGAGGCGTATCTGAAAGCGACTGGCGAGGGCGTGACGCGGCACCTCGATAGTTTCGAAGTCACGTTCACGCCGGATGAACCGGTGGCCTTGCGCGTGCCCGGCGATGAGCAAGAGTCAGCACGTTGGATACTGACCGCGGTGACGCCAGCACCCGGCTATGCGGGCGCGCTGGTGGCGACGCGTGAACATCACAAATGTAGCGTGTCGTTCGATTCACCGAATTAGCAGCACGCGCGGCGACTCGACGCGCGTGGCTACGAGGGCAGCCGGCATGGCAGTCATCAAGGCGCGCGCCTGCCGCCGTGAAGGCGACGGGGGCACGATTGTCGAGCTCTGGTGTGGGCGGCTCCTTGCAGGCTGGCCTTGCCAAGCGATCGGGACGATCGCACATCGGCTCTGTCGGCTCGTGTGGAAGATACTGAACCACCGTGTTACACACGAGGAACGCGGCCCGGCTGTCACCAATGCGCGCACCGAACGTCGAGCCGTCAAGAGGTGCAGCGCTCAGAACGAGACGCAGTTCCTTCCGAGAGCCTTCGCTTCGTACAGGTTCCGATCAGCCCGACCGATGAGCGTCTCCGTCGATTCCCCAGGTTCAGCGATGCATACACCGATGCTGACCGTGACATGCAGCGCCTGTGTCAAGGTGAGCGAATCCCACCGGAACGATTCGATCCGTTGACGGATTCGCTCTGCGGTTTGCGGGGCCGTCGCGGCGTTCTCCGGAACGATGACGCAAAATTCGTCGCCGCCATATCGCGTGCCGACATCCGAGACACGGATTGAGCGCCGCAGGATCTCTGCGACCTTCCGCAACACCGAGTCCCCGGCCTGATGACCCAACTGATCGTTGATCTGTTTGAACAGATCGATGTCGAGCATCATCAAGGCCGGGAGGATGCCTGTGCGTCGACTTCGCTCGAGCTCCGCATTCAGGCGCGTATAGAGATACCGCCGGTTGAACATGCCGGTGAGCGGATCGATAGCCGCGGCACGGGCCAGCTCGTCGCCTCGCCTGGTCAGCTGTTCACGGATCAGGGCCAGTGAGGAAAGCGTGGAGATCACCCGGACGGCCGTGAGATTGTTGCGCGTAAACGGCCGTCCGTCGCGGCGATCCGCAAGCGTGACGACTCCAAGCGCGCTGTCATTGGCGATGATCGGAACCGCCATGAATGACCCCGTCTGATAGCGGCGGCTTCGCGGCGTCAACCCGGGGACGCGTCCCGTGTCCCGCACGAGCAGGGGTTTTTTCGAGGAAAACACCCCGCCGATGATGCCCGACCCGGGCACGATTCGAACGTGCCCGACCGATTCGGCGGGGTAGCCGTATGTGGCGGCGACGGCGAGAGCCCCCTCCTCGGGCTGGTACATCGAGAGACCTGCCAGCCTGGCATCCGCCATTTGCGCCGCTGTGTCGACAATGCACTGGTGGAGTGTCCGGTCCCCGCTCAGTTGGGTCAGCTTCCGCGCGAAGGCGTGAGCAGTCGCGGCCAGAAGCTCATTCGACCGCGAGACCTGCCGAGCCGACGCGAGCTTGATCGCGATGGAGGCGGTTGACGCGAAGCGGGGCAGCCATTCGGCCGGCTTGCCGGTGGTCCAGTCGCCAGGCAAGAGGAGGAGAGACTGGGACGGGAGATCCTCGTCGAGAGGGATGGCCGTCCACGCCGATCGGCCGCCGGTCTCGATCGTCCGGTAGCCGCCGTCGAAAAAGGGCAGGACCCGATCGAGATCGGCCACGTCAGGGGCGGCCAGGCCCGGCGAAACGAGGCTGGTTCCCCCGAGGAGCCTCCAGGGGGACACATCTCGGCGGAAAATCACCGCCGGGGCCGTCAAAATGCTGGTGAGGCGCTCTGCAAGGCGTCGGCAGGCCTGTCGCGCGTCGGGCTCGGTCGAAACCTCGCTGCAGGCGTGCCACATCGCCTGGAGCTGTTCGTCAGTGACCGTAGGGCTCGCAAACAACCTGGTTCGCTCCTCGTCCCGGGATTCGATCGGGCGCCCGAAACTCGCTCGTGTTGCGGACTCGGGCACGCGCACCCCCGGCGGCGAACTGTGGGGACTTCGGCTCGTGCTGGTCGGCGCATCGGCACGGCCGACCTGAAAAAAAGGTGGGCCTCGAGGCGTCCGCTTTTGAGAAAGCCGTTAATCGGGCATCCGCCGCTCGCCGAACGGAATCCGGCTGACGAATGTGGCGGCCCGACACCGGGCTATCTCAGCCATATTAAGCAACTCTCGTTCCGGGAAGCTCGACAGGTAAGACTCATCAGGAGGCCTTTAGAACCAGACCTTTGCGGGGACCTGGGATCCGCCGGGCCGGCACGGGAAAGCCGGGCTAGTCACCAGGAGGCGAGACTTTGTTCATGCGAACGGCGGACGAACCGGTGTTTCAGCTCAGAAATAACTTGAAGAGGTGGGCAACTCCGGTTACTCTTTAGCCCACAACAAACAATCTGTTGCCTGGCCCACGGACGCGGGGTTGTTGCCTTTTCCCGTCCGTTTTCCCCGGATCGTCGTACAGGGCTCCCTGTGTTGCACCACACAGGATTGGTACGGCGCCGGAGTGAGGCATGTCGTGTCCGGAGAGATTCTGATAGGAACGTCCCCACTAACCCGTTATCTGGAATCGGAAATCAGTGACGCAGCCCGATCAGACGCGAAAGTCCTGCTGACCGGAGAGAGCGGAGTCGGTAAAGAAGTCGTCGCGAAGATGATCCACCAGCAGAGCCGCCGGCGAAATGTGAAGCTGATTGCGCTCAACTGTGCGGCTGTCCCTGATTCTTTGCTCGAATCGGAACTGTTCGGTCACGTGCGGGGCAGTTTCACAGGTGCCTACCGCGACAAGCCGGGCTTGCTGGAACTCGCCAACAGCGGCACGATTTTTCTGGACGAGATCGGAGAGACCAGCCTGCGCATGCAGGCGCTCCTGCTGCGGTTCCTGGAGAACGGGGAGATTTGGCGGATCGGCGCCGATCGGATGCAGACGACGACCGATGTGCGCGTGATCGCGGCCACGAATCGCGACCTCGCCGACCAGATCGCACGGCGTGAGTTCCGGGCGGACCTGTACTACCGCTTGAACGTGCTGCACATCAAGATTCCGCCGCTCCGCGAACGGCGCGACGACGTCCCGCAGTTCCTGGATCATTTCTTCCGCGCCTACTCGCAGCGCCACGCGACGCCGATGCCCGAGTTGACGTCTGCGGCGCGGGCCGCGCTGATCGGGTACGACTGGCCAGGCAACGTCCGGGAGCTCAAGAACCTCGTCGAGCGTCTCGTCGTGCGAAGCCGGTCGGCGGCCATCGACGAAGCGGATCTGCCTAACGAGGTGCTCGGGTTGTCTCGTCGACGGGTGCCGACTGCGCACGGTGAGGCAGTTCCGGTGCGGAGCCGGGCGGACGAGTTATACGACAAGATGGTCGTGAACGGTGAATCGTTCTGGTCGGCGGTGCATCCGCTCTTCAACGCGCGCGATATGACGCGCGACGACATGCGCGCGATCATTTCGAAAGGGCTGACGCAGACCCGCGGCAGCTATCGCCTGGTGCTGCAGCTGTTTAACATGCCACCGGAAGATTACAAATCCTTCCTGAACTTTCTGCGGAAGCACCAGTGCCACATGCCGTTCTTCAAGTTCCGGTGCCTGCCGCAGGAGACAGGATCGAAAGACACCCCTAACCGGGCGGAGTTGCCCCAGGGGCACGCGCACCTTGCGTGACGCCGTTCGTTAAGGTTTTCACAGCCGACCAAAATTGCATCGCTCACGACCCCGACATACGCGGCAGTCGTGAGCGATGTCCGGCGTCATGGAAGGCCACCGGTGTGGTCCCATGCATGCCAACGCCTTTCAGCCGACGTTTCCGAACTCACTGCGATTGAGTGCGACCGCTTAGCCACGTTGGGCGTGATCGCGCGCACGCTCCAGCAAGGTATCTCTGGATCCAGTAAAAAACCTGGCGACGTGAGGGCTCTTCACATCGCCAGGCGTGCAGGGTGCCGTCAACCGCCAGCTGGTGCCCCCCAGCATGCGGCGGTAAACCGAGACGCAAAAGAGCGGCCAAAAATTCATGGCTTTTTCTGGGGGTTTCTGACGCACACGCTCGCGAAGTCCCCAATTTGAGGGTATTTTGTCCGAGGTCGGCAGTATTGGCCGACCGCACCACTTCCTTCCTTGCGTTGACCGCGATCTCGGCGACTTTTCCACTCGTCATCGGCCGAACCGACAAAAGTCGCTTTCGGGAATGTCTACGGACTGCCAATTTTTGGCAATAGGCACAAACGGCCCTGAAAACAACCGACTCTTTCAGCGCCACCGCTGGGTAGGTTCCTTGCTATGGATGGAGGCCGGACCAACCGGTTCGGAATTGGGAGACTCTGTCTTGCGCAACCTCATCCCTCTCGCAACTATTACCGGCCTCGCGCTGCTGTGTACCGCAACGCCCACGTCGGCGGGCCCCATCTCCTTTCAGACCGTCCTCACCGGCGACGCGCGTTCGGACGGCCCTGATGGTCTCAAGGTGATGGTGTCGGTTCTCGGCGATGCCAACGATCCCACCATTACGAAATGGACCGTGGACCTGATCATGGACGACACGTATCCGAGCGCGCGGCTCGACGAGTTCGGGTTCAATCTCGTCTCACCTGTGAACCAGTACTCGGTGCTCGATATCAGCCCGACGTACACTGCTGCGACGCACGACCAGCTGCAAGGCTATGGAGGCGGGAACGTCAAGTTTCTCCTGACGCTCGACGATCCGAACGGAAGCGCCAACGACGCGACGAACATCACCAGCCTGACGTTCGCGTTGAAAAAGTCGACAGCGTTCGCGCTGACGGATTTCCTGAACGCGCCCCTGGTCTGTTCGAATGAACTGGGCTGCAATCAGATGGCCGCACACATCGTGGGCCTCACCGAGGGCGCCGGCGGGATCGCAAGCGGCGACTACGGCAACGTCGCTCCTGTCCCTGAGCCCGCGAGCATGGTCCTCCTCGGCAGCGGCGCGATCGCAGCCGCGTTGGCGCGGCGTCGGCGAAAGGTCTAAGCCTGGCCCGCGCCGTTGCGGCGATTCATCCGCCGCAGACAATGCGGATCAATCCGGTGCGAGGCGCTCTCTGAGCGCCTCGCGCGCTTTCAGCCGCTCCACTCGTCGCGCCTCAGCCTCCATCGCCCGCCGTCGATCCTGCTCGGTCTCCAGGATCACTCCAGGAATGGTCACCCGCTGACCCTCGCGGTCGACGGCGACGAACGTCAGGTACGCACGGCTCGTCATGCGGCGCACGCCTGTCAGCGTCTCCTCCGAGAAGACCTCGACCTCGACTTCCAACGACGTGCTCCACGCCGCGGTGACGCGGGCGCGCAGGAGGATCAGATCACCCACCTTGATTGGGTGCAGGAACTGAAGGCCGTCTACGGCCGCAGTCACCAGGAGGCTGCGCGTATGACGATGGGAGGCGATCGCGCCGGCGATGTCGATGAGATGCATCACGGTGCCGCCGAGAATAAATCCGAGCGGATTCGCGTCGTTCGGCAAGACCACCTGGACCATCTCGGTCTCGGACTGGGTTGGAGATTTCGGCTGCATTGTCAGAAGCTGAGGGAGGAGCCCGCTCGCGAGTCAGCGTGCAGGGGAGTCCGAGGGGCGAAGCCCCTCGGACCTAATTGTGGCAGTTCCGGTCGAGGAACGATTTCAGGGTCCAGCGCAGCTCCTGCGGAAGATCCTCTTCGCGGATCGTGCGGAGCAAAGAGACCGTCGACTGATAGGTCTTGAGTTGAGCCAGGCAGCTCGAACACCTGGAGAGATGACGCTCCAACTCTGCATGAACATCCGGCGGCAGCTGGCGTTCGAGATATTCGACCAGCAGCCGCACGGTATCTTCACAACGACGAGCGCACATCTTACGCAGCGTGCTCGGTGCCGTTTTGCCTTGACCCTTTCACGGTTCAGCCCTCGCTAAAAGTCGTAGCCAATCCACAGCGAGAACTTCACATGCCGGAACCAATCACTGCCGCTGGTTTCTCCATCGAGCTGCGCCTGGTAGGCATAGATCAAGTCTTCCCAGCCCTTGTTGAAGAGCGTCCGCCAGGACCAATCCAGGTGGATTGGGAATCCCAGCGCGAACGTCTCCAGGCCGACTCCGTATGACGCCCGGCTGTCGACCAGACGGAAACCGTCGACGTTGATCGGCGGGCCGTATACCGGTTGGACGCCTGTAATCGAGAACGGATCCGGCTGGTATCCGAGGAGCGGCGTGTAGCTGATCGGATCCGATGTCCAGACGGTCATCGGCAAGCCTTCGAACCCGGAGCCGCCGAAGTTGAAGAACATGACGCCGCGCAGGCCCCCGACGACACCGATCGGTGTCAGCGCGGCTTCGATCAGCGGGAAGCGCAGTTCGGCGTTGCCGAAGAAGGCTTTGTTGCCGAGGAACTGCAGGTAGTCGTACCCGCGCATTTCCGAGTTGCCGCCGAAATACAGGTAGCCCGGGAATTCCCCCCAGCTCTTGTACCCGCGGGCGCGCAGCGCCAGAACGCCATTGGTCCCGAGCCGCATGTAGTAGCGGGCATCGATGTCGGCGGTCTGGCGCGAGAGCAGGCTGCCGGCGCTCGGGGCGTATTCGTACGCTGCCCGAATGGTGTTGCCTGCGAGCGGGCCGTACTCCCTGAACACCGTGGTCTCCTGCACGAACGTCACACCGAACGGCATGAAGGTGCCGGTATTGAAGAGCGTTCGTCCGTATTGCTGCTCCTGGAACTCGTCGGCGAGCTCCTGAAGACCCGGCTCGTTGTATTCCTGGCTGAATTGCAAGAGGCCAGCGGAGAGCTCGAGGCGGGAGTAGCGATTGAGCGGGTAGATGCCGTACGCCGTTGCGCCCCTCGCGGTCTGCGTGGCCTGGGCCAGATCCCGGTCGATGTAGCCGTATTCGGCCGCAAACAGGAGGCCCGGGCTGTAGCCGTAGTAGAACTGCGTCTGGGAGTACGCCTGCAGGGCGTACTGCAGGCGCCGCGACAGGTTCACGTACGAGAACGACATCGTCCGGTATTGCGAGACGGATGCCGCAAACATGTTGAACTGCTTGTCGCCCAGGACGTCGGTGAAGGTGACCTGGGTGCCGCCGAACAGGTCGCCGCCGCTCGTGACGCCGACGTTCACCGGTGGCCGGCCTTCGAGGAACAGCTTCTCGAACGTGCCCTTCTTGCGCGCGTTCTGCTTGACCAGGGTGTGCGTCAACGGCGCCTGGAAGTCGATGATCGGACCCGGTGAGCCGAAATCGGCGCTCGCGACAGTGTTGATCGGCTGGTCGCGGTTGAGGGTGTGGATCCCGTACTCACCTTTGTAATAGGTGACGAAGGCGATCTTGGTGGCTCCCTTTTCGTCTTTCAGCACGATCGGCGACACGTTGGCCGTGAGCGTGTCCGTGTACTGCTTCAACTCTCCCGTCTTCAGGTTGAGCGTCCAGATATTGAAGATGTTGCCGTTCCGCGCCACCTCGGGATCGATCGGCTGATTCGGGTCGAGCGCGGTCGACGGGAACACGATCGTGTCCGCATTGACGAACTGCGCGCCGCCGTCGTCATGCGTGCCGAAGGTGAGCTGCGTCTTCGTGCCCGTTCCGACGTCGATGCGGAACATCTTGTCGTTTCCGCTGACACGCGCGAGATAAATGATTGTCTTGCCGTCGGGCGACCAGGTCGGCGAGAAATCACCGAACTGATCGTTGGTCAGATTCCGGACGTGCCCGGTTTCGACATCGAGGATGAAGATGTCGCCAATGGCACCGCTCAGGGCCGAGAACGCGATTTCGCGGCCGTCGGGACTGATGTCCGGGGACTCGGGCAGATCAACGGTTTTTAACTCGAATCGCTTCTCGATCTTCCGCGAGACGACGTTCTGAAGAATGAGGGTGGAGACTTTCTCGGTTCGGGCGAAGTACGCGATGCGGTCGCCCGATGGCGCCCATGACATCCACGGCACGGCATTGTTGCGGAACCCGCCAGGGGTGCGGATGTACTCGAATCCCTTGTCCTTGTTGAAGCCCGACGTCAGGTTGCGGATGACTCGGCCGTCCTTGGTCGACATGAGGACCATGTCGAGCTCCTGCTCTTTGCGGTTGTAGGCGCCGACCGCCATCAGGTCGCCGGAAGGTGAGGCCTCGATCGAGACGACCGCCACGTAAGGGGTCTTCTCGCGCTTGGGGGCCAGGTTCCTGCCGTAGTCCTGGGGCCGTTCCTTGTCACGGAACGGCTTGAATCGATCCTTTAGGTACTTGTCGAACTGCTCGTCGAATTCCTCGGCCTTGAGCCGGAACGCCTCTTCGTAAGCGCTCTCGCCGCCGCCGATGACATTCTTGCGGAGCGCGAACAGGAACTGCCGGAGCCCTTCCTTGCCCCACCGCGATTCGATGAACTCGAAGGCGGCGTGGCCGAGGTTGTAGGGCAGGCGCCCATCGACGAACGCGGCGCCCTGGAAATCGCTCATCGGCGGGATGTTGTCCGAGATCGCGGCATCGCGGACCGTCATCAGATCGAAGGCGTTCCAGTAGCCGGTCATGTGGTCCGACAGCCCCTCGTCCACCCAGAGGGGCAGGCCACGACGCAGCAGCGAGCGCGGAATGATGTCGAACTCGAAGATGTGGGTCAGCTCGTGGGTGATCAGGCGGTACAGCGCGTCCGAGGGTTCATCGATCGGCAACACCATCCGGTCCCGATAGGGCTCGGCGAATGCCAGCACGCCTTCGGGCAACTCGCTCGCCTCGATGTTCTGCTGCTGGAATTCGCTCTGGGTCTTGAAGACCACCAGCGGGATCTTGAACGCGAGGTCATGCTTCAGATCGGAGCTCACCTGCTGATAGGCGCTCTCCGCGTAGCTCGTGACCCGCTCCACGTGCGATTCGATCTCGGGGTAGTAGTAGATCTCGAAGTGATCCGTCGTGTAGATGTGCCACTCGAAATTGTTGTAGCGGATTTTGTTCTTCCCGTAATAGGGGACATACGGGGTCTGTGCGAACGCGTCGGCGACGAGGCCGGCGCTGAGCAGCAGAAGCGTGGCAACAACGGCAGTTCGAACCACATCGGCAGGCGCCAGCCCGCGTGCGCTGCGGTTACGCATGATTCACCTCGACAAACAGCAGCGGAGGCAGGCAGCCCGGCTGCGTACGCGTCGCTTTCTCTTGGCGCCGCCGATGTTACTGTAGCTAAGACGGCTGCGGCAATCACGGCGTCCCCCGGGTGCCCGCCGTCCTCCGTGGCGGACATCCGGAACCCTGCAGGGGGCCGGTTCGAGCACGCTCGGGCGCCCGAGCAGCAAGCCGGGTGCCGCTCGCAATCGCTTGAATCGGCTGATATTCCACGCTCCCTGCCGTCTGGTGTCCTCTGAAGGCAACGGCAACCGTAATCGTTTTCGGGCATTGAGTACAATCGTCCGGAATAAAGGCGCTCCCCCCCGGTGTTCTTTTTCTGTGTCCGTCGCAGGACGACTCGGGTCGACGGACGGCCGCGCCCGAGCTCGTGAGAGAGGCTCGGCAGCGGGGCGGAGAGAGGGCGCCGACATGTCCCATGGTCTTCCGCCGCCTATCGCCGTCCGCCTCCGAGGCCGCACCAGACGATCAGTTCGCCCGCGATGCGCTGGCGTACGTCGACAGCCTGTACGGGACCGCCCTGCGGCTGACCCGCCGGCCGGCCGACGCTGAGGACCTGGTCCAGGAGACGTATCTGAAGGCCTTCCGGGCTTCAGCGCAGTTCGAGCGGGGCACGAATCTCAAGGCATGGTTGTTCACGATTCTCCACAACACGTTCCGGAACCTGCGGCGGCACGACGTCCGGAGTCCGATCGACGTCGACAGCGAGACGGTGGAGCACGCGGCCGATCTTGTGGCGCAGGAGCAGACGCCCGAGCAACTGCTGACCCGGGCCACGCTGGATGCCGACCTGCAGGCGGCGCTCGATGCGCTCCCCGACGCCTTTCGGCAGGCCGTCTGGCTCAGGGATGTCGAGGAGTTTTCGTATGCCGAGATCGCTCGAATCGTCGGCGTGCCGATTGGCACCGTGATGTCGCGCATTTCACGCGGACGGAAGTTGTTGTACGAACGCCTCGCCGGCAGTCGGGCTGGCGCGCGGCGGCCGTCGGATGTCGCATGACCCACCTCCGCGCTCCGCGCTACGGTGGGCAAGCCCCTGTCCGCGCGGCGCGCTCCGGCGGGCAAGCCCGTGAACCACGAGACGAGTGGATCTGATGGCCAACTGCCGCGACATCGAGTCGAAGTTCGCCGCCTACGTCGACCGGGATCAGCCCGTTGCCGACCGCGTGGCGGTCGAAGCGCACCTGCGAGGCTGTCCTGCCTGCCGGACGCGGGTGCTCGGCGAGCAGGCCGTGCGCGACCTCGTGTGCTCGCGGCGCCAGACGCTGCGCGGATGTGCTCCCGCAGGACTTCAGAGCCGGTGCGCGGTACAGCGGCGGTCGTCAGCCGCCGGATCGCTGCCGCGACGGCCGTGGGTGCCCCTCTCGCTCGCAGCATCGCTCGTTCTGGTCTCAGTCGTGTTCCTCATTTTCGGCTGGGGCAGCAGCGTCGAGACCTATGCCGCGCAGCTGGCCGCGGATCACCTGAAGTGTTTCCAGTTCCCTCCTGACGCGGCGGCCCCGCCGGATGTCACGCTGCTCGGCAAGACGTGGCAGGCGACGGCGGGCTGGGCGCTCAAGATCGCAGCGTCGACACCGTCAGAGCAGCTCCAGCTGCTTGGCGTTCGCCGGTGTGGCTCATCGCGCGGCCGGGTCGCGCACGTGTTCTACAAGTGGCGCGGGGAACCGCTCTCGGTCTACGTCCTCAATCATCGGTTCGATCATGCGCCTGACGCTGCGCACGACCACGACTTCAACAAGCTCGGCGAGCACGCGATCGTCTGGACCGAGCGCGAACGCACCTACGCGGTCGTCGCCAGCACGAGTCTTCCGGACCTGCAGCATGCGGCGCACTACGTGCGGCGTTCAGTCGAATGAGCCTTCAGCCATGACCAACGAAAACCCGTCGGGCCAGGATCCGGGCCCCGTCGACCCCCCAGCAGAGCCGTCGAGCCCTCCTCCGGCAAGCGGCGGAACTGAAGAACCGGCCCGAACGCGCAAGCGGTGGATTGCCGCGGCCGCCGCGGCGCTGGGCGTCGCGCTGTTCGCGGTTCCACTCTTGCGTGGTCCGCTCGATCGTCCCTCGCCGGCCAGCCAGCCTGCAGGTGCACCGGTCCCGGAGAAGGTCTCGGGGCCGTCCTGCGAGGCGAAGACGACCGCTCATCTCAATTTCACGCTCAAGGACATCGACGGTGCGAGCGTCAAGCTCACGGACTACAAGGGCAAAGTGGTCCTGCTGAATTTCTGGGCGACGTGGTGCGGGCCGTGCAAGCTCGAGATTCCCGAGTTCGTCGAGGCGTACGAGCGATATCGCGACAAGGGGTTCGTGATCCTCGGAGTGCTGAGCGAAGACGATCCGGCACCGGCGGAGCTTCGGTCGTTCATGGCGAAATTCAGGATGACCTATCCGGTGTTTCTCGAGCACCAGGAGCTCGCCGCGGCGAATGGTGAGCTGTGGGCGCTGCCCACCTCGTTCCTGATCGACCGGCAGGGATCGATTTGCACCAGGCACACGGGCGCGATGACCAAGGACATGCTCGAGCAGGAGATCAAGAGCCTCTTGTAGTATGATCGCCCTCAACGATGTTGAAGGGTTTCACGCACGCGCGCCTGGCCTGTGGATGCCGGATCGGATTCCGTGAAGGTGTCGAGGGCAGCCCGGTGACGGTGGTCGTCGAACAGAAGGGTCCAGGCTGCCCACTGTCGCTCCACGTGCGCGATCTCCCGCTGTTCGATCATCGCGAGGCGCTGCGGCCGTCGACCCGGCTGCTCCCGCCCATCGAGGAAGACTACGAAGAATCCTGAGACCGTCCGCGCCTCCGGCTCCTTCGCTCCTCGTCTTCCGCAATCCGCTTCGCATCCTTCAGCGCCTTCCGCAGCAGAAACTCAATCTGGCCGTTGAGGCTTCGCAGGTCATCGTCTGCCCAGCGCTGCAGGGCGTCCATGACCTCGCGGTCGATTCGCAGCAGGAAGGGCTTTCGATCCGACACGGCGATCGCTATTGGTAGATCGTCCCCGTGTTGACGATCGGCTGCGCCGCCCGCTCACCGCACAACACGACCAGCAGATTGCTCACCATCGCCGCCTTGCGCTCGTCGTCCAATGAGACGATGTCGCGGCGGGAGAGCATGTCGAGCGCCATCTCCACCATGCCGACGGCACCCTCGACGATCCGCTGGCGCGCGGCAATGATGGCTCCGGCCTGCTGCCGCTGGAGCATCGACGCAGCGATCTCGGGCGCGTAAGCCAGATGGCTGATGCGCGACTCGATGACCTCGACACCCGCACGGGCGAGGCGGTCCTGTATCTCTTTCTTCAGATGCTCCGCGACCTCGGCGGTGTGGCTGCGCAGCGACATCTGCGAATCGTCGTGCGTGTCGTAGGTGTAGCTCGTCGCCAGGTTGCGCAGCGCGGACTCGCTCTGCACCTTCACGTAGTTGTTGTAGTCGTCCACCTCGAAGACCGCCTCCGCCGTGTCGACCACCTGCCACACCACCACCGCCGCGATCTCGATCGGATTGCCTTCGTTGTCGTTGACCTTCAGCCGCGCGCTCTCGAAGTTCCGCACCCGGAGCGAAATCCGCTTCTTGGTGAAGAACGGGTTCGCCCAGCGGAGCCCGGGAACCCGCGCGGTTCCGACGTAGTCGCCGAACAGCTGTAGGACGCGGCCTTCGTTCGGATTGACGACGAAGAGACCCGCGGCCAGAAAGATGGTGATCAGCAGGGCGAGCGCGGACCCCACCGCCAGCGCCGGGGACCCGTCGGCGATCCCGTTGAAGAACCCGGCAATCTCGAACGCCGCGGCGACCAGGAACAGGAGGAGCATCGGCAGCCCCGCCACAGCTTGATACTTCTGCTCGCGAATCATCTACGCCTCCCCTCGGCCAGAGGCCGAGATGTCATAGTGATATCACTATGACATCGTACTCGTCAATACGTATTCTCCAGTTCCCAGTTCCCAGTTCCCAGTTCCCAGTTCCCAGTTCCCAGTTCCCAGTTCCCAGAAGTCCCACGCGCCCACGCGCGGGCCGGCAGCCACCAGTCACTGGCAACTGGCAACTGGAAAACTGGAAACTCAGGAACCGTCAGAACCCAATCCGCAGATTGGCGACGAGCGGCAGATGGTCCGACGCGATGAGGGCCTTGCGGTGACGGGGCAGCTCGACCGAGTGCACCTCGACGTCTCCCTCGTAGTAGATGTGGTCGAGGTGGACGACCGGGAAGATGCCCGGATAGGTGCGGCGGCGTTTCAGGTGTGGCTCGATGTCGATGCTCTCGAACAGCGAGCTCAGCGTCCGGGTGGCGAGACCACGCATCCATTCGTTGAAGTCGCCGAGGATGATCTTGGGTCCGCGAACACGGTGATCGTGCACGTAGGAGGCGAGTCGCGGGGCTTGATACCGCCGCTCGAGGACTGCGGTCCCGAGGTGCACGTTGTAGACGTGAAGGGTCCGGCCCTGCCCGAGATCCAGGTCGGCGCGCTGGCAGGCCCGCGGCTCGCAGGTGCGCCACGACAAGTCGTACTGGCTGTGATGCGCGATCGGAAACCGGCTGAGAATGACGTTGCCAAAGAGGTGCCTTCTCAGGTGGCGCACCGCGGTCATGACCCAGCCCATGCCGAGGGCGGCACCGATTTCCTCTGCCTGTCCTGCGCCGGCAGGTCCCGCGCCGATCACCTCCTGAAGCGCGATGACATCCGCATCGATCTCCCGCAGCACCTCCGCGATGCGCAGCGGCGAGGTGCGGCGGTCCATGCCGCGGCAGCGATGGATGTTGTAGGTCGCGATCCGGATCTCGGCAGACTGGGAGGCCTTGGGCTCGCTCACTGCTGGCGCTCCAGGATCCACACGAAGGGGCCGGCGACCTTCTCCCAGATCGGCCGGCGCCGCCAGCGCTCCAGCGTGATCTGCTGGCAGTGCTCCAGGTCGCGTTGATAGTCCTTCATCAGCCGCGCGGCCACCGCAGTATCCCTGAGGCCGACGTTCACCTCGTCATTGTGCTCGAATGACCGGTTGTCGATGTTGGTCGTCCCGAGCACGGCCCAAAGCCCGTCGATGATCATCACCTTCACGTGGGTCATCGTGGCGCGGTACTCGTAGATCTGCACGCCGGCCGCCAGCAGCTGACCCCACATCCGGCGGCTGGCGAGCCGCACCCAGCGTTGATCGGTTCGCCGGCCGGGCACGATCACCGACACCGCGACTCCCCGGCTCGCGATCTCGACGAGCGCGCGGCGCAGCGCCCGATCGGGGAGGAAGTACGGCGTGCTGATCCGCACCTCGCGATCAGCCCCCTCCATCAACAGCTGGAACGTGACTCGTGACGCCGTGGCGCGATCCGACGGTGAGCTCCGGATGACGAACGCCGTGGTCTCGCCGACCCTGTCGAGATTCGGAAAGTATTCCGGTCCGGTCAGGATCTCCCCGCAGCACTCGAGCCAGTTTTCCGCGCTGACGCCCTGGAGCGCCGCGACGATCGGACCTTCGAACTTCGCCATCGTGTCGCGCCAGGCTGGGCGCCGGCCCTTGGGGTAGGCCCACCAGTCGGCGATTCCCGCCCCGCCTGCAAACGCGACGCGGCCATCGACGATCAGGAGCTCGCGGTGGGTGCGGTTATTGAAGCGCGCGAGCGAGTACCAGCGGAGGCGCTGGTACGACTCGATCCGGCAGCCCGCGGCACGCAGGCGGCGCACCGGACGTCCCCACAGGTTGAAGCTGCCGATCGCATCCACGACGATCGTCACGTTCAGTCCCTTGCGCGCCCGATCGGAGAGCGCGTCGATGAACTGATCGGCGACGCGGCCGGGCTGGAAGATGTAGCACTCCATGTTGACCGATCGCGTCGCGTTCCTGATCGCGGCGATCATCGCGGGGTAGAACTCGGACCCGTTCGTGTAGATCGTGACCTGGTTGCCGTGGTGCAGCGCGGCCTGGCACGTCGACTGTAACGTGTAGAGAAAATCGTCGGCGCGCACCGAGGTGCGCCGGCTCAAGTGGTAGTTGATGTGGGGTGTGAACAGAAAGACGAGCACCAGCCACGCGAGGAAGACCGCCCCGGCGATCTCGAGCCAGTCCATCAGCGGCGAGCGGCCGCGGACAGGCTTTTGACGGCATGTGAAGGAGTGGCGGCAGGGTCGAGCACCCCGGTGCGCATGCGGATATCATAAACGGCACCGCAGGTCCCATAGACAGCTCTTGCGGAAGGATCACGATCATGACCCTGAAGTCCGAGTTCACGACGACCTGTCCGTGCTGCCGTGCCACGCTGGTCGTCGACTCCAACCTGCGACGCATCGTCCGCCACGAGGAGCCGGAGCGCGCCGATCGCCCCGAGCTCGATGCGGCGCAGCAGATCCTCGCGCAGGAAGCTGCGCGCCGTGAGGCGCTCTTCCAGGAATCGGTCGCGGCCGAGAAGACCCGGGGCGACGCGTTGTCCAAGCGGTTCGAAGAAGCGCTCCGCCAGGCGCGCGAGGAGCCAGTCACGAAACCGACGCGGGATTTCGATCTCGATTAGTTCCCAGTTCCCAGTTGCCAGTTGAGCTGATGGCTGGCGACTGGCAACTGGCAACTGGCAACTGGCAACTGACAAGAATCATCGATCACGCTACGAGAACTCACGCGGCAGTTCCGTCCAGCGATCGCGACGTGGATAGAAGACCGGCTTGCGATCCGGATACTGCTTCCTGAACGCCTTGTATCGAGCCCGCCATCGCGCGATGCGGCGGTTGGAGGTTCGAATCTTCCGGTGCGGCCAGTCGAGCAGCACCCGCTCCACTTTCCACACGTTGACGTCCGCGAGCCGCCAGTCGTATGTCCGCATTACACGCAGGTCGACGACCTCGTACGCAGTGACCCGGCCGGTGTAGTCGACGTAGGGGTCGACGTAGCTGAGCGCCAGGTTCCGCGGCGACGTGAACACCGGCCGGCGGCCGTGAAGGCCGGGATCCCGCGAGCGCGCGACCGACCCCCATCCAGTCCGGGTCTTGTAGACGAAGATCACGTGATCGAGTTCGTCGATCGATTCGAAGCTCAGAACCAGCGGCGGATACCCATGCTGTTCCAGGATGACCGCGGCCGATAGCGCGGCTTCGAGGCAGTGGGCCGTGCCATGCCGGATCACGCCGCGGAAGCTGCGCAGCGTTTCTCCGGACGGCTCGGTGTTGTACGGAAGCTCGTTCAGGAAGTGCTGGACCGCGGTGGGGTCTTTCAGCCGGCGGATGACCCGCCGCTCGGCGGCCGTGAACGTGCCGAGTGCGGGCTTTTCAACGTCTCGCGCGCGCACGCCGTATCTCCGCAACCAGGTCGACAGGGGACCATTCGCTCCCGTTCAGGCTCGTAATCAGTTTCCCCTCGCCATCGATGATCGCGGTCCGAAGATTGTGCACGATGTCGTCCGCCGCCGTGCCTTCCCGCATCACGGACACGCCGAATTGCGACGCGAACGCGTCCACCTCCTCGCGTTCGCCCGTGAGGAACTGCCAGACGGATCGGTCGGCTCCCAGTCTGGCCGCATGTTTCGCGAGGACCTCCGGCCGGTCGTATTCCGGATCGATGCTGACCGAGACCAGGCGAACGCGGTCGCGGAGGGCGGCGTCGGCCTGGACCTGGTTCTGGACCGCTGCGAAGTGCCGATCCATCAGCGGACAGAAGTTGGCTAGTGGACAGCGTGTGTACACGAACGTGACGGCGAGGATGCGTCCCTGCCAGTCGGTCAGGCGATGGCGCGTGCCGGTCTCGTCGAGGAGCGTCGCATCGCGGATGGCCTCCCCGGGCTCCAGGAGATCCATGACGCGGGTGACGGCGTGAGCCTCGGCGACTGGTGCGAAACCGGTTCTCGAGAGGTTGCGGAGATACGCCTCGGTCCCTGTGACCACCAACGTTGCGGTCACCAGCTCCCCGGGGGTGCGCCCGTCCATCAGCCGTGGCTCGAACACCTTGAACGCCATCGTCATACCGGGCATGAAGCCCGGGATGTCCTGGTGCATTATCGTGAGCTCCTGCCGGGTCGGATCGACAGCGACAATCTGCCCGTTCAGCTGGTACTGCTGCGTCTGGCGCCGGCATCCCGTGCCCGCAGCCAGCGCGACAATAGCGGCCGTGAGAGAGCCAAGGCGGATCAATCGCCCTGCGGTGCGGCCGGTCTGCATCTCTCTGACTCTACAGGCTCGTCTTCGGCTGAGCAACGGCATGCATCCTGCTTGATTTGGGGTTTTCATGGGCGTACGCCGGCTGGATGCGCGGCACAGCCTGCACATGACCTCGGTTGTCGTCCAGGAGAGCGGCGGTTTCTCGCGCGGAGGCGGCACGCTCCCCCACAAGAGTGAAAGGTCGCGCGCCATTAGGCAGGAGTAAGGGGACAGCATGGGAAGGAGACTCTACGTCGGCAACCTACCGTATTCGACCTCCGAGGATCAGCTCACCGAACTCTTCAGCCGCGCGGGGAAGGTCGACAATGTCCGCGTCATGCGCGACATGGCGACCGGCCGGGCCCGGGGATTTGCGTTCGTCGAGATGAGCACCGATGAGGAGGCGCAGAAGGCCATCAGCGACCTGCACGAGTTTCAGCTCGAGGGACGCGGCCTGGTCGTCAACGAAGCTCGCCCGAAGCCTGAAGGCGGGTTCGGTGGTGGCGGGGGCGGCGGGCGTGGTCGTTCCTTCGGCGGGGGCGGCGGTCGCGGCGGTGGCGGCGGCGACGACTACGGCGGAGGCCGGAGGAAAGAACCGCGCTGGTAAAATGACAAGGGCCGGGTCGAAGAGACCCGGCCCTACCTATGTACGCTGATTTGGGCCCACCGCCCGATCGCGGGCGCGGCCCAGACAGCTCGACTAACCGTCGACGATCCAGCCGTCCCGCAGCTGGATGATCCGGCTGCCGTACGCGGCGTTCGCTTCCGAGTGGGTCACCTGGATGATGGTCGTGCCGCCATCGTTCAACTTCCGGAACAACTCCATGATCTCCTTGCCCTGACTCGTGTGCAGGTTGCCGGTCGGCTCGTCAGCCAGAATCACCTTCGGATTCGAGATGACCGCGCGGGCCACTGCGACGAGCTGCTGCTGGCCGCCCGAGAGCTGGTTCGGATACAGATCCTTCTTCCCGACGATCGCGAACTTGTCGAGGATGTCGCACACCATGCTCTCGCGCTCGGACTTCTTGATGTCGCGATAGGAGAGGGGGATGTCGAGGTTCTCGTAGACCGTCAGGTGATCGAGCAGGTGATAGCTCTGGAACACGAAGCCGATGTATTGCTTGTGCAGCTTCGCCCGGTCCTTGGCCGCGAGCTTGTGCACGGGCTGATCGAGGAAGTAGTACTCCCCGGTCCAGGCGCTGTCATGCATGCCGATGATGTGCAGCAGCGTGGATTTGCCGGCGCCCGACGGCCCCATGATGGAGACGAACTCTCCTTCTTTGATGTCGGCCGTGATGCGGCGCAGCACGTAGCTGCGGCTGGTGCCGTGCGCGTAGGACTTTTCGATGTTCCGAAGCCCGATCAGTACGTTCGGTGCGAGCCCGGTTTCTGAAGCCGGTGTATCGGCAAGCGGCGAGGGCGCGGGCTGGGTCGAGCGTGAGAAAAACGCCATGTGGTCAGTACCTTTCACCTGTAATCGAAACCCTGTCGGCGGCAAGGGAAAAAGGCTGCCTTCTCCTTTGCACCGACGCGTTTCGCATCCCCGGTTAGACGGGCGGCTGTCCCGATCGGTTTCTGCCTATCTTACTCTGCACGCAGCGCAATCATCGGATCCACGCGGGTGGCCCGCCGCGCGGGGATCACACAGGCGAGCCCGGCGACCGCGACCAGCGCCACCACCGTTCCCGCGAGTATTCGCGGATCGGCCGGCCGGACGCCGAACAGCATCGTCGTCAGCAGCCGCCCTACGGCGAGCGATCCGGCGATGCCAAATACCAGTCCGGCTGCGGTGAGCCTGAATCCCTCACCGACGACGAGCCGGAACACCTCGGAGGCCGTTGCCCCAAGGGCCATTCGTACTCCGATTTCCGTCGTGCGCTGGGTCACCATGTAGGCAAGCACGCCATACAGTCCGATCGCGGCAAGCAGCAGCGCGAGGACCGCGAAGGCACCCGAGAGCAGCGCGACGAACCGCGGCTGTTCAATCGACTCACGCACCATGGTTTCGAGTGTCGTGATCCCGGCAACCGGAACTGCCCGATCGATCCCGGCAACGGCGCTGCGCAGCGGGGCCGCGAGCAGCGCCGGATCGCCTGCTGCCTCCAGGATCACGTTCATCCCTGGCTCGGTGAGCTGCCAGTAGGGAACGAAGGTCTCGACCTGCGCCGCTTCGCGCGCTCCGCGGACCCTCGTATCGGCGACGATCCCGACGATCGTGAACCATGGTCTGTCGGCGCCGAACCTGATCCGCCGCCCAAGAGGATCCTCGCCAGGGAAATGCGTCCGGACGAATGTTTCGTTGACAACGACGCCAGGGGCGGCCTCGCGCTCGCTGATGGTCCGGCCCCGCACGAGCCGCATGCCCATCACCTCGACGTAGCCGGCACTGACAAGGCGGTACCACGTCGCGGGTGTTCGCGATTGTGTGGCCGGGGCCGCGCGTCCCTCAATCTCAAAGCTTGTATCACTGTCGCCGCTGAGCGGCAGCACCGATGCCAGTGCGGCGCGGCGAACGCCGGGCAGCGCGCTCGCACGCTCGAGCACCTGATCGTAGAACGCGCGGTGTTTCGCCATCGTGTCGTAGCCGCCGGCCCGCGGCGGGTTCACGAAGCCGACGAGCTTTTGCGAGGGATCGAACCCGAGGTCGGCAGCCTGCAGTTTCAGAAACGTCTGCAGCAGCAGGCCGCCACCGGTCAGCAGCGTCAGCGCCGCCGCCACTTCGAACGTGACGAGGGCTCGTCGCACGCCGCGGCCGCCCGCCGCTGGCCCGCCGCGCATCCCATCCTTCAGTGGCTGGGCGACATCGGATCGGGACGCCTGCAGTGCGGGGATCAGGCCGAAGACGAGCCCGGTCGTCAGCGTCAGGCCGGCCGCGAAGAGAAACACCGTTCGATCGAATGCGATCTCCTGCAGCCGCGCCGCGCCCGCGGGTGCGATGGCCAGCAGGGCCTGAACGGACCAGACCCCCAGCGCCAGCCCGCCGACGCCACCGAGGATCGCGAGCAACAGGCTTTCGGTGAGGAGCTGCCGGATGATTCGGCTCCGCGCCGCGCCGAGCGCCGCGCGCACGGCGAGCTCGCGGCCTCGGGACGAGCCTCTCGCCATGAGCAGGTTGGCGATGTTGGCGCACGCGATCAACAGGACGAACGCCACCGATCCGAGGAGTGCGAGGAGACCGCCCCGGATGTCGCCGACGACTCGATCGTGGAGCGGGATTAGCAGGAAGCCGGTCTTTTCGTTGAACTGCGGATGCTCCGCTTCCAGGCGTTGCGCGAGCGCGCTGGCGTCGCGCTGGGCGTGTTCGATCGACAGGCCATCGGCGACGCGAGCCACCGCGCGCAGCACGACCGCGCCGCGGGAGGGATTCGTGACGTTCAGGCGCAGCGGGCGCCAGAGATCCGCTGACGCCGTCACGATCGGACGGAAGCCGGCGGGGAGCACGCCGACAATCTCGTGCGGCTCGCCGTTCAGGACCATGCTGCGACCCACGGCGTCGGCCGCGCCACCGAACCGGCGCTTCCAGAGCCCGTCGCTGATGATGACGACGCGGGCGGCATTCGGGACGTCATCCTCGCTGCGGAAATCGCGGCCGAGCGCCGGCCTGACCCCCAGGACCGTCAGGTACTCGTGTGAGACCTGTTCGCCCGGAACCGGCTCTGGCTCGGCGTTACTCGTCAGCGTCGGGCGCCAGCCGGTGATGACCGACACGCTCTGGAACAGGCGCGCTTCCTTCCGCCAGTCGACGTAGTTGCCAGGCGTGGCCCATTCGTCGGCAGGCCCGCCACGCGCGCGCAGGTCCTGCCAGACGGTCACCAGCCGATCGGGCGCGCCATAGGGCAAGGGGCGCAAGAGCAACGCATTCACGATCGTGAAGATTGCGGTATTCGCACCGAGGCCCAGGGCGAGCGTGAGGATGGCGACCGCCGTGAACATCGGCGCCCTGAGGAGCATGCGGGCCGCGTAACGAACGTCTCGAAGGAACTGATTCAGCATGGATTCCCCGCGCCGGTCGTGCGATCGTAGAGGGGTGGCGTTCGCCCGATCATACGGCTCTACCGGACAGAGCGAGTGCTGTGCCGGGATAGCCCTGCAGAATCGTTCGGGAAAGTGGCTCGACGGCGGATCCTGCCTGTCCAGTTGCGAACAGGACGGTCCCGGTCGCGGACAAGCGGCGGCTCGATGCCGGCCATGGCGACTTGCGGATCGTCCTAAGTTCAGAGATCTGATGGGGTTTTGCAGAAGTGTGACAGTGGCGATGGCGCTGGTGCTCGGGTGTTCGGCGGCGGCATCAGCACAGCAGGCCGAGGATACGCAGCCTTCCCCGACCGAAGCGACCGAGGTGGTGCCCCTCAACCCTGACGCGATTCCCGTCAACTTGAGCCGGATTCACAAGGCTCTTTCTCGTCCTCCTGCCATCAGGCCCGAGAGTGTCCGGCCCGTCTTTCGCGTGACCATCTTCAGCCGAAATCCTACGATCGACGACATTCTCGGCCCGAACTGGCGACAGGGGCCAACACCGCTCGGCGCGATGAGCCATCAGGAATTTCTGGACCTCGTCACCCCGACCGACGTCAAGGGCTACGCCGCATTCGACAACAAGCAGGCCGCTGTCGTCGCCGCCACGTCGTTCGCCTTGCAGTGGGCAGTGACCAGGGCGATGAAGAAGCTGGACGAGGCCTTCACGGAGCGCGAGAAAGACGCCGCGCGGAAGGAAGTGGCGGAGGCGCTCGCCGCGCTGAAAAAGGCCCGACGGGAAGCTGGCCTGCCCGACAAGTAAACCGGATCTGCTGCCGGACCGCGATATTCCACGCCATTCACCGAAGCGCGGCGAGGGTTCGCCGGAAACGCCGCAGCAGAAGGCCGAGCCCGCGGGTATCGTCGGTCATGCCTCCCGAGCGTGCACTGCCGGACGCCAGCTTCCGTTTCACCCCACAGCTCTTCGTTGGCATCATCGTGATCGTCGTGGGCGTGCTCATGACGCTCGACAACCTGCAGGTGCTCGACGCCGCCCGCTACCTGCGCTTCTGGCCGACGGGCCTGATTGCCCTGGGCCTGATCAAGGTGTGGAACTCGCGCGACGGCATGGGCGGGGCGTTCGGCGGATTCGTCTTCGTCGTGATCGGCACGTGGCTGCTGCTCGAGCAGACCGCGCTCGTCCGCGTCAGCTTCTGGGACATGTGGCCAGCCCTGCTCGTGTTCTTCGGCCTGTTTCTGGTGTGGCAGGGCTTGTCGGGCCCCCGTCGCCGATCGGCTATGGAAGACTCCAACGCGTTGATCAGCGCGACCGCGCTGCTGGGGGGCGTGGCACGGGGCAACAACTCGTCCGCGTTCCGCGGTGGCGAGCTCACGGCGATGATGGGGGGATGTGAAATCGATCTGCGTCACGCCAGCATCGAGGGGGAGGCCGTCATCGATGTGTTCGCGCTCTGGGGCGGGATCGAGATCCGGGTGCCGCCGGACTGGACGGTCGTGTCGAGGATCACCCCGATCCTCGGTGGCGTCGACGACAAGACGCGGCCGCCGCAGGGAGCGTCCCGCCATTGCCTCGTGCTCCGCGGCTTCGTAGTGATGGCCGGCGTGGAGATCAAGAATTAGTGTCGCGTCCCCGATAGCGACGGATGTATCCGCTGCTGGCCCGCCGCAGCCATCTTGCGGTCTACCTCCTGCTCTGGATGCTGATGGGCATCCTGCTGGCGGCGATTCTGGCATTCCAGGGTGGGCTGCCATGGACGAACGCGCTCCTCGGTGGCCTTCCGATGGCCGTGGCCTACTCGTTCATCTGCCTCTCCGCCTGGTACGTCGCGCGATCGATGCCCCTCGCCGGCACGGGCGCGATTCGCGTCGTCGCCACGGCACTGGCGGCGGCGGCGGTCTCGGCCGCGATGTGGCTGGTGCTCGGCCGCGGCTGGATGGTGCTCGTGGCCACCCGGTGGCCGCCGGCGCAGGGAGCGCGGACCTTCGCGGCGATTCAGACGCTGCTCTTCGGCGCAGGTGTTCTTCTCTATCTGCTGGCGCTCGCCGTCAGCTATGTCCTGGTGGTGTACGAAGCCTCGCAGGAGGCACAGCGGCGCGGGCTGCAGGGACAAGTCCTGGCCCGCGAGGCGGAGCTGCGATCGCTGCGCGCGCAGATCGATCCCCATTTCCTGTTCAACAGTCTGCACTCGATCAGCGCGCTGACGACCGCCGATCCGCCGAGCGCCCGGCGCATGTGCCTGCTGCTCGGCGATTTCCTCCGCCAGACGCTTGCGCTTGGCGGGGCGGATCGGATCACACTGTCCCGGGAGGTCGGCCTGATCGAGAACTTTCTCGCGATCGAGCGCGTGCGTTTCGGCGATCGGCTGACGGTCGCCGTGGACGCCGGCAATGCCGGCGACTGTCTCGTGCCGCCACTCCTGCTGCAACCGCTGGTCGAGAACGCCGTCACCCATGGCATCGCTCATATGCTCGAGGGTGGTACCGTCAGGGTCTCTGCCGGCCACGATGGTGGATGGCTGCGGATCGTTGTCGACAACCCGTGCGATCCGGATCGACCCAGGCGTGGCGGTGCCGGGGTGGGGCTGGCGAACGTGCGAGCCCGGCTGCGGGCGCTCCACGGTGAAGAGGCCACGCTGCTCGCCGAGGAGCGATCGGATCGCTGGTATGTGGAAGTGACGCTTCCGGCGACCGCCGGGGAGCCAGCATGAGCGGCGACACGCTTCGAGTGGTCATCGTGGACGACGAGCCGCTCGCGCGCACGGTCGTGCGCGAGTTTCTCAAGCACCATCCCGGCGTCGCGGTCGTCGCCGAATGCGGCAACGGGTTCGACGCGGTGAAAGCGGTCACCGAGCTGTCGCCCGACCTGATGTTCCTCGACGTCCAGATGCCGAAGCTGAACGGCTTTGAAGTGCTGGAGTTGATCGGGCGTCATGTGCCGGTGATCTTCACGACGGCTTACGATCAGTACGCGCTGCGCGCGTTTGAGGTCCACGCCGTGGACTACCTGCTGAAGCCGTTCAGCGAGGAACGGTTCGCCGAGGCGCTGACGCGCGCGCGGGGCCGCCTGCAGTCGCACGAGCCCGTCCCCGACATAGACAGCCTGGTCGCCGATTCGCGACCGAAATCAGGGCCGGTCGAGCGGGTACTGATCCGCGACGGGTCGCAGGTGCACGTCATCCCGGTGGAGAAGATCGACTACGTCGAGGCACAGGACGACTACGTGTGCTTCAAGGCGGAAGGAAAGCAGTATCTCAAGGACCAGACGATGGGGGCGTTGGAATCGCAGCTCGACCCGGCGCGGTTCGTTCGCATTCACCGGTCCTATTTCCTGAACATCGAGCGCATCGCGCGGGTCGAGCTGTATGCCAAGGACAGCCGGGTGGCGATCCTGCGCGACGGCACGCGGCTGCCGGTCAGTCGCGCCGGGTACGCGCGCCTCGCGAAGTTACTTTAGTCGGTCCGGTAAATCCCAAGCTCCAAGCTCCAAATCCCAACCCACTTCCAAATTCCAAATCCCAAGCAAACACTCAAGCTCAAATCCCAAGACGGAACCGAAGAAACGATGTGGACTTCGAGATTCTTTGGGATTTGGAGATTGGAGGTGCGTTGGGATTTGGAGCTTGGAGCTTGGGATTTGACAAAAACTCTCACTTGATTAACTATCCAGTTAGTCAATATTAACTAACTGGTTAGTCATGGCCACCGCAGCTCGCCCCCTCTCGACCACACGAAAGCCCCGCACCGCCGCGCGGAAGGCGAAATCGCCCCAGCCGGAGCCCGGCAGCCGCGACCGGCTGTTTGCCGCCGCGGCGGCCGAGTTCGCCGCCCGCGGGTTCGCCGGCGCCAACGTGGATCGCATCGCCCGCGCCGCCGCCGTCAACAAGGCGATGATCTACTACCACTTCCACAGCAAGGCCGCGCTCTACCAGGAGATCCTCGGCGAGATGTTCCATGCGGTGGGCGAGCGCATCCGCGCCGTCGCCGCCTCCGATGCGACCCCCGAGCAGAAGCTGGAACAGTTCGTGGCGGCGATTGCCGAGGCGGCTGAAGCGCGGCCGCACTTTCCACCCATCTGGTTTCGAGAGATCGCTGAGGAAGGGACGCACCTTGGCCCGGCCACGATGCAGGAAGTGGCGGGGATCGTTCAGGGCCTGATCACCATTCTTCAGGAAGGCATTCGCGCGCGCCGTTTTCGCAAAGTGAATCCGCTCCTGGTGCACGGAGGCATCGTCGGTCCGCTACTGCTCTTCCTGGCGAGTGCGGGCCTCAGGCGCAGGCTGGAGAACGCCGGCGTACCCGGCGCTGCGCAGTTCACGCGCGACGAAGTGGTCGCGCACGTGCAGCGGGTCACGCTTGCGCTCGTTGAAGGACGAATGTGATGACTGCAGGATCTCGAATCGCGGCCGGCCTCGCGCTGGTCGCGGCCGCGGGCTTCGCCACAGCCTGTCGCGGCCGCCAGGCGGAGGGCCCGTTGCGCGCGTCCGGCTACGTCGAAGCCACGGAAGTCAGGGTCGCGCCGGAAGTCGGCGGACGCGTCCTCGAGATCAAAGTGGACGAAGGCGATCGCGTCGACGTGGGCACGTTGATCGTTCGTCTCGACACCAGCGACGCCGAGATCGGCATCCGGCGCGTCGAGGCAGAGCGGGCGCAGGCCCAGGCGCAGTTGCGGCTGCTGCAGGCCGGAGCGCGCCCCGAGGACATCCGCCAGGCACGCGCCCAGGCCGAGTCGGCACAGGCCGATGTGGCCGCCGCCGACTCCGAGCTCGGTGCCGCCAACGACGATGTCGCGCGGTTCGAGGCGCTGCTCGCGTCGAAGGCCGGTTCGCGCAAGCAGCGTGACGATGCGGTCACCCGGCGCGACGTCGCTGCCGCTCGCGTGGAAGCGGCCAAGGAGCGCGTGCATGCCGCGAACGAAGCGGTCGCGCGGCTGAAGGCCGGGGCGCGCCGGGAGGAGCTCGCCGCGGCCCAGGCCCGCATCGATGCCATCGACGCGCAGCTCGCGTCCTTGCGAAAGAACGTCGCCGACGCGAACCTGGTTGCGCCGGTTGGCGGGACCGTGACCTCACGGCTGGTGGATGCGGGTGAAATCGTGAATCCCCGCGCCCCGGTCGTGGTGATTACCGACCTCGATCGCGCCTGGGCCAACGTCTATGTGGACGAGCCGGTCGTGCCGCGGCTGAAGCTCGGTCAAGGCATTGCGCTGGTCACCGACGCCCAGCAGCGTGTCGACGGCAAGATCACCTTCATTTCTCCGAAGGCGGAGTTCACCCCCAGGAACGTGCAGACCGCTGAAGAACGGACGAAGCTGGTCTTTCGGATCAAAGTCACGACCGACAACCGTCAGGGCATCCTGAAGAGCGGCATGCCGGTCGAAGCGGAGATTCCGAGATGACCGGAAATGCCGTCGTCTTCGACGACATCAGCAAGCGCTTCGGCGGACTGACGGCCCTCGATCGCATCAACCTCCAGATCAGGCGCGGTGAGATGTTCGGCCTGATTGGTCCGGACGGTGCGGGAAAGACCACGGCCATCCGGCTCGCGTGCGGGCTTCTCCGGCCGGATGGCGGCACGATCCGAATGGGCGATCGGGACCCGGTAAAGGATCACGCGGTCATCACCGGTATGGTCGGGTACCTCTCGCAGCGGTTCTCGCTCTACGGTGACCTCTCGATCGACGAGAACATCGCGTTTCAAGCAGAGATCCACGGCGTCCGTCGCTACGGCGCCGAGAGAGATCGCCTGCTGGCCCTGACACAGCTCACGGCGTTCCGCACGCGGCGGGCCGACCGGCTCTCGGGCGGCATGAAGCAGAAACTGGCACTCGCCTGCACCCTGATTCACCGGCCCGAGGTGCTCCTCCTCGACGAGCCGACGACGGGCGTCGACCCGGTCTCGCGTCGTGAATTCTGGAAGCTGCTGTCGGAGTTCCTTGCCGAAGGGCTGACCATCGTGATGGCCACGCCGTACCTGGACGAGGCGGAACGGTGCGGGCGGGTCGCGCTTCTGCACGAGGGCCGGGTGATGGCGCTCGACGAACCATCCAGGCTGCAGGCGGCGTTGCCCGGCACGTTGATCGAGGTCGAGGGCTCCGGCACCCGTCCACCCGTCGACACGCTTGCGGCAATCGCAGGAGTCGAGGACGTGCAGCTGTTCGGCGATCGCGCGCACGTGCGGTTGCGCCCTCGCGAAGACGACGGGGTGCAGTACTTGACCGGGGCGCTGCAACGCGCGGCAGTGCCCGCCAGGAGCATCCGCGCGATCCCGCCGTCGCTCGAAGACGTCTTCATTCATCTGGTGTCGCGCGCGGCCGCCGGCACAGCCGCGCCGGCCCAACCCGATCGTTGAGGCAGACAGTGCACATCACACGGCATCTTCCCGTTTGGCTCGCGCTCGCGACGACGCTCGCCGGTCCCGTCGCGGCGCAGGAAGGTCCCCTGCGTTTGACACTGGACGAGGCCATCGCTCGCGCCGAGCAGAACAGCCTGCGTGTTGCCGAGCTCCAGGCCCGCGTCGACGTCGCGGCTGCGGTCGAAGCAGGGCGGGAGGCGGCGTCTCGTCCAGCGCTCGCATTCCTCGGCGGCTACACGCGGACCAACCACGTCGACGAGTACACGCTTCCGCTGCAGCCATTCAATCCCCTGTATCCTGACGTTCCCGACAACTACCGGACCCGTGCGGATCTTCAGTGGCCGATCTATACCGCCGGCCGGCAGGAGGCGCTCGGGCGTGCGGCGGGCGCCGAGCGTGAGGCGGCAGGATTCGACGTGGCTACCGCCCGGCTGGATGCGCGCCTCGAAGCGGCGCGGGCGTTCTGGGCCCTGGTGACGGCTACTCAGACTGAAGCCGTCGTCCAGCGCGCACTGGATACCCTCGACTCCCATCTGCGCGATCTTCGCAGCCGCCTCGACCAGGGGCTGATTCCCCCGAACGATGTCCTGAGCGCGGAAGCGCAGCGCTCGCATCAGCAGGTCCTGGCGATCGAAGCTCGCAATCTCCGCCAGGTAGCCAAGGCGGATCTTCGCCGCGTGATCGGGGAGGACGGTGGCCGGGATGTCGAGGCCGCGGGAGTGTCTGACGCCGCGGGACCTGCACCGGCAACCGCCACCGTCGAGGCCGCACGGAGCCAGAGGCCGGAGCGGCGCGCACTGACCAGCCGCGTCGAAGGCGCGAAACAGCGCGAGCTGGCCGCCGCGGCGGGCGCCAAACCGCAGATCTCGGTGACTGGCGGGTACGACTATGCCCGTCCGAACCCGCACATCTTTCCGCGCGCCGACGACTGGAACTATTCCTGGGACGCGTCGGTCAACCTGAGCTGGTCGCTGTGGGATGGCGGCCGCCGGCGCGCCGAGCAGGCCGAAGCCTCCGCGAACACCCGGGCGCTGACGGCACGGAGCGCGGACTTCGATCGGCAGCTCGCGTTCGAAGTCGAGCAGCGCCGCCTCGACCTGGATTCGTCGATCGCGGCGATTGCCGCTACCGAGGATGGCGTGCGGGCCGCACAGGAAGCACAGCGGGTCGTTGGCGAACGCTTCACGGCAGGTGTGGCCACGAACACCGACGTGCTCGACGCACAAACCGATCTGCTTCAGGCCGAATTGGATCGCACCCGCGCGATCGCGAGCGCGCACCTGGCGATGGCGCGTCTCGAGCGCGCCCTCGGGCGGCAATGACGATGACCGCTGCTGCGGTTGGACCGCACGCGATCGAGGTGCGGGGACTGAGCCGGAGGTTCGGGCAGTTCGTCGCGGTCAAGGATCTGTCGTTCGACGTCGGCCGCGGTGAGATCTTCGGGTTCCTCGGCAGCAATGGCGCAGGCAAGTCCACCACGATCCGGATGCTGTGCGGCTTGCTGCGTCCCTCCTCGGGGACCGCGCTCGTCGGCGGTATCGATGTTTCGGCCGATCCCGAGGGCGTCAAGCAGCGGATCGGCTACATGTCGCAGCGGTTCTCGCTCTACGAGCTGCTGACCGTCGATCAGAACATCAGGTTCTGGGGCGGCATCTATGGCCTGACCGGCAGTCGAATCGAGTCGCGCCGGGAGTTCGTCATCGAGATGGCCGGTCTCAAGGGGCGCGAAACGACGCTGGCGCGCGATCTGTCCGGCGGCTGGCGGCAGCGGCTCGCCCTCGGGTGCGCGATTCTCCACGAGCCGCCGATCCTCTTCCTCGACGAGCCGACGGGCGGCGTCGATCCGCTGGCGCGCCGGCAGTTCTGGCGGCTCATCGACGACCTCTCTCAGTCCGGCGTCACGGTCCTGGTCACGACCCACTACCTGGACGAGGCCGAACGGTGCCATCGCGTCGCGCTGATCCACGCGGGTGCGCTCGCGGCCATCGGCACCACCGCGGAGGTCAAGCAGACCTTCGCCGGCAGATCAATCGCGGAAGTGCGCACCGCCGATCCGGTCCACGCGATGAAGACGCTCGAGGAGATGCCGGACGTCGAGAAGACGAGCCTGTTCGGGACGGCCGTGCACGCGGTGTTCAAGCAGCCCCAGCTCGACACGGCGGCGTTGGAACGGACGCTCGCGTCGGCCGGGATCAAAGTCACGAGCGTCGAGCGTGTATCTCCCTCGCTCGAAGACGTTTTCCTCGACGTCGTCGAGAAGGCCGGGCGGGAGTCGTAGGCAGGTATGCGTGGAGTTCTGGCGGTCTACCGGAAGGAGCTGCGGCAGATTGCCCGGGATCGCCGGACCCTGATGATCCTCGCCTTCATCCCGGCGTTCTTCCTGCTGCTCTATGGCTACGCGCTGAACTTCGACATCCGCAACATCAAGCTGGCGGTCGAAGATCGTGACGGCACGGTCGAGAGCCGGGCGCTCGTCTCGGCGTTCGTGAACTCCGGTTACTTCGATCTTGCCGGCGCCATCTATTCGCCGGCCGAGGCTGAACGGCTGCTCGATCTCAACATCGCGCGCGCGGTGCTGGTGATTCCAGAGGGGTTCAGCCGGGACGTCACGGGCCGGCGCACGGCGACGATCCAGGTCCTCATCAACGGGGACAACGCGAATACGGCGACGACGGTGATGGGCTACGCGATCAGCATTGTTCGCGAGACCAGCGGCCCGCTGTCCGGCCGCGTCCAGATCGCGCCGCCGGTGATGGTCGAACCGCGGATCTGGTACAACCCTGAGCTCCGCAGCACGCTGTTTCTCGTGCCGGGATTGATTGCCTACATCGCGATGATCACGGCGGTCGCCTCGACGGCGCTGTCGATCGTGCGCGAGAAGGAAAACGGCACGCTCGAACAGGTGAAGATGGCGCCGATCGGAACCTTCTCCTTCGTCATCGGCAAGACGGTGCCGTATTTCCTGATCTCGCTGTCGTCGGCGGCACTGATCATCCTGGCGTCGATGCTGCTGTTCGGGCTGCCGATGCGTGGAAACTGGCTGAGCCTGTTGCTGGCGGTCTCGCTGTTCCTGATCGGAGCCCTCGCCACCGGGCTCGTGATCTCGACTGTCGCGGACACCCAGCAGGTGGCTTTCCAGATCGCGCTGCTGGTCTCGCTGCTGCCGACGCTGATCCTGTCCGGTTTCATTTTTCCGATCAGCAGCATGCCGCGGGCACTGCAGCTCGTCACCAACGTGGTGCCCGCACGCTATTTCCTCGTCGCCCTCCGCGGCATCGTCCTCAAGGGAGCCTCGATCACGCACCTGGTCGGCCCGCTCGTCGCGCTCGCGACCTACGCCGCCGTCATGCTGTCGCTGGCCTCGCTGCGGCTGGCGAGAGAGCGTCACTAATGCAGCGCCTGCGTTTTCTCGTGTGGAAGGAGTTCCTCGAGCTTCGACTCAACCCACGGCTGTTCGGCGTCGTTGTGATCGCGCCGATCATCCAGCTGACGATGCTCGGGTACGCGGCGACGACCGACATCCACGACGTGCCCGTCGTCGTTGCTGATGGCGATCGCACGGCCCGCAGCCGTGAGCTGATCGCGAAGTTCGATGCCTCGCCGAACTTCAGCGTGGTTGCCACGGTGACCACCGTCAACGAGATCGAGACCTTCCTCGAGCTCGGCAACGCCTGGCTGGCCCTTTCGATTCCGGCCGGCTATGGCACCGCGATCGACAACCATGAGGCCACGACGGTGCAGGTCGTGGCCGACGGCACGGATTCGAATTCGACGACGGTCGCGCTCGGCTACGCGACCAGCCTGGTGGGCGGTTACGCGCAGGAACTGACAGCCGCGGCAGGCCCGGCACCAGCGGCAGCGATCGATGCGCGCATCCGGGTCTGGTACAACCCGCGGCTCGAGAGCCGGTACTTCATGATTCCCGGCGTCCTCGCGCTGGTGCTGCTGGTGGTGACGGCCAACCTGGCGTCGATGGCCGTGGTGCGCGAAAAGGAGCTTGGCACCCTGGAGCAGCTGAACGTGACGCCACTGCGCCGCTGGGAGCTGATCGTCGGAAAGCTGCTGCCGTATGGCCTGATCGCCATGGTCGACGTGCTCCTGGTCGTTGCCGTCGCGGTCGGATGGTTTCAGATTCCATTGCTGGGAAGCTTCGCGCTGCTGGTCGCGATGTCGGCGATCTACGTGTTCAGCACGCTTGCGCTGGGGCTGTTCATCTCGACGATCTCGGACACACAGCAACAGGCGATGATGACGTCGACGTTCTTCTTCCTGACGCCGATGCTGTATTTGTCAGGCTTCATCTTCCCGATCGAGAACATGCCGCAGGTGATCCAGCCGGTAACGTATCTGATCCCGCTGCGCTATTTCCTGGTGATCGTTCGTGGCATTTTCCTGAAGGGGATCGGGCTCGAGCTCTTGTGGCCGCAGGCCCTGGCGATGGCGGCGTGGGGAACCGGAGTGCTCGGACTCGCGGTGCTGCGCAGCCGAAAGCGCGCAGCCTGATTCTGCTGGTCACGCCGCCTTCGGCGGGTGCGGCCTTCGGCCGCATTCACGACGGGGCGACGATACGACGACACGACGTTCTACACGGTCGCGCCTTCGGCGCTTCTTCACGAAGACCACCAAGCTCACAAAGCACACAAAGAAAAGCTTTGTGAGTCTCTTCGACGGACTACAACCGCTGACGCCGCCGCGCTTCGCGCGGTGTCAGGAGTGCGAGCGGATCACAAGCAGCCCCATCGTGCTCCGGCTGCTTGTGATCCGTTCGTCCTCACTCCTGCCAACGTCGGCCGTGGCCGACGTCGGCGTCAGCGGTGAAAGCCGCTGATATTCAACCCCGACTTTGTGATCTTTGTGATCTTCGTGATTCTTGGTGTTGTGCGCCGAAGGCGCACCGGCACCCCGTCGTGTCGTGTCGTCGCCTCGTCGTGCAGGCGCGAAGCGCAATCGTGTGAGCGGCTGTCGTTCAAACAGAAACCCTGACGGATTCGTGCAGCGCGTCTCGAAACGGCACATCCGGATCCGCACACTTCGTCCCAACGCTCGTCCCGTACGCAGACCTTTCCAGCGAAATTCGAGATTCCGCGAACAGGACTGTCGTGGCACGTCGCGTGCTCAACGGTCACGCGATCCAGCAATCTGATCTTTCGCGGCGGTTCTGTCGTCGCAGGAGTTTCGCGGTCATGAAACGTCGTCTGTTCGCATTGCTTCTCGCTGTCTTCTCCGCGGCATCGCCGGTGATGGCGCAGGGCCGGCAGTCTGGCACCCTCGGCGGACGGCTGTCGTCGTCCGACAGCCTCGGCTTACCGGGCGTCACCGTGACGGTGTCGTCCGATTCGCTCCAGGGCGAGCGTACGGCTGTGACCGACATCAACGGTGTGTACAGCGTTCCCGGCCTGCCGCCCGGTACCTACGTCGTCAAGTTCGCATTGAACGGGATGTCGACCGTGCAGCGAACGGCGGCAGTCCCGCTTGGCGGCACCGTGACGATGGACCAGGTCCTCAGCGTGGCGCCAGTCAACGAGGTGGTCGTGGTGAACGGCGCCCGGCCGGCGCCGGTCAGCTCGCCCGCGGGTGCGTTCAACCTGCGCGCGGAGCAGTTCACGCTGATGCCCGTCGCGCGAACTCCATTCGGGCTGGCTGAACTCGCGCCGGGTCTCACCGACAACACGCCGAACAACAACCAGCTGACCATCGGCGGCGCCTTCGCTTACGACAACGTGTTCTTGATGGATGGCGTCGATATCAACGACAACGTTCTCGGGCAGCCCAACAACCTCTTCATCGAGGACGCGATCCAGGAACAGCAGGTGCTGACGTCGGGTGTTTCCGCCGAGTATGGCCGTTTCAGCGGCGGTGTGGTCAACGTGATCACCAAGAGCGGTGGGAACCTGTTCTCGGGCGCGTTCCGTTCGAACTTCAGCAACCCCGCGTGGAGCGTGGAAACGCCGCTCGAGAAGAGCGCCGGGACCACGCGCGCCAGCAAGCTTTCGCCAACCCACGAAATCACCGTTGGCGGTCCGCTGGTGCGAGATCGGGTGTGGTTCTTCGGAGGTTCACGGATCGAGCGCACCACGACCCAGGGCACGTTTGCGCAGACGCGCATCCCGTTCACGAGCCACAACGACAACACCCGCTACGAAGGCAAGGTGACCGGCAGCATTGCCAGCGGTCACACGCTGCAGGGAAGCGTCATCGACAACCGCACCGATCTGGTGCAGCCGGCTTTCGGCGGCAGCATCGATCCTGCGGCAATGACCACGCCGTCAACGTTGAACCGGCTTTATGTCGCGAACTGGCGCGGTGTGCTCGGCGCACGCACCTTCGCGACGGCGCAGTATTCGCAGAAGAACTGGAAGCTCCAGAATGCCGGTGGAACGAGCACCAACGTCTTCGAGTCGCCGATCATGACGCGTGGCACGACCTCGGGTGTGCCGGCCGGTCTCCAGTACAACGCGCCCTATTTCGATTCGACGGATCCGGAGCAGCGCAACAATCATCAACTCACCGCCAGCGTCTCACAGCAGCTCTCGGCCGAGCGCGGGGGAACCCATGAGATCAAAGGTGGCGTCGAGCACTTCGTGTCGACGCGCGTAGGCGGCAACTCGCAGACGTCGACCGGGTATGTGTTTCAGACGGACTACAGGCTGGACGCGAGCGGCCGTCCGGAGCTCGACACCAACGGCGCGCTGATTCCACGCTTCATGCCGGGGGTGTCGCGCCTGCAGGTGTGGCAGCCGCACCGTGGCGCCAGCATCGACCTGGCGACCACGTCGCTGTTCGTGACCGATCACTGGGTTGCCGCGCCGCGCCTCACGTTCGACCTGGGCCTGCGGTTCGAGGCCGTGAACAGCGACGCCACCGGTGGAGTCTCCACAGTCGACGCCAGAACGCTCGTGCCGCGGCTCGCCGGGTCGTTCGACCTGACCGGCGATGGCAAGACGATTCTGCAGGGCACCTACGGACACTACGCGGGCAAGTACAACGACGTCCAGTTCTCGCGGAACGCCAGCGTCGGCAACCCGGATCGGTACGTGATGCAGTACACCGGGCCGGCCGGAGATGGCCGTGGGTTCGCGGCCGGTTTCGATCCGGCGAACTACACAACGACGGTGAGCGGGACGTTCCCGACGGCGAACGTGTTCTTTGCCGATGACGTCAAATCGCCGCTGACCAAGGAGTACACCGTTGGACTGGCCCGCGACCTCGGCCAGAAGGGCTACGTGCGCGCGACCTACGTCAATCGCAAAGGGAGGGACTTCGTCGAAGACTTCATCACGGTCGATGGAGGTCGCACGACGGTCACGCTGAATGGCCTGCCGGCTGCGTTCGACAACGTCGTCTACGACAACACCAACCTGGCCCGGCGCGAATACCAGGGACTCGACTTCATCGGTGCGTATCGCCCCGCGTCATCCCTGACGGTGAACGGCAACTGGACCGTGCAGATCGAGAACGACGGCAACTTCGAGGGTGAGGCGGCGAACAACCCCGCGATCCCGTCGCTCATCGCAGACTATCCCGAGGTCTACTTCGCGGACCGCAGCTTCCCGATGGGGCGTCTCGATGATTTCCAGCGGCACAAGGTCCGGGTCTGGGCGACCTACAGCTTCGACCTGAACCAGTACGGCCGGCTCGACGTCGCACCGCTCTATCGCTACAACTCGCCGAAGACGTTCAGCCTCGTCGCGGCCTCGGTCGCGCTGACGGCGCAGCAGAGTGCCACCAACCCGGGGTACGTGCGCCTGCCTTCGAGCCAACCGGTGTTCTTCGGCGCTCGCGGCTCGCAGGAGTTCGAGGACTACGCGCTCTTCGACCTGGCCGTGACCTACGGCGTGCCGGTGTGGCAGTCGCTTCGCCCCTGGGTCAGGCTCGAAGTGCTGAACCTGTTCAACAACCAGCAGCTGATCTCGTGGGACACCACGGTCACCGCCGATCTCAACGGGGCGAAGGACGCCAACGGCCTGCCGCTGAGCTACATCCCGGGTCCGAACTTCGGCAAGGGGACGGCGAACGCCAACTATCCGCGGCCACGTCAGGGTCTCGACGGTGGCAGAACAGTGATGCTGGCTACGGGTATACGGTTCTAGGGAGATCAACTACCAACGATCCAACGATCCAAGGAGAGCCATTCGAACGATCCGGGTGAAAGACCGGCGAACGAGCTGGCGGCTGCGCCTTTCACCCAGATGCTGCGAACGACTCTCTTTGGATCGTTGGATCGTTGGATCGTTGGACCGTTGGTAGTTGACCTTGTTCACTCCGCTCTGAGAGCCACCATCGGATCCACGCGCGTAGCGCGCCTGGCGGGCAGATAGCTGGCCGCCGCCGCAATCATCAGCAGCAGGACCGCGCCGCCTCCGAACGTGAGCGGATCGCGGGCGGTGATGCCCACCAGCAGATCGCTCATAAGGCGCGTGGCCAGCGCGGCGGCGCCGAGGCCGGCGACGATGCCGATTGTGGCCGTGACGAGGCCTTCCCGGATGATCATGGCGAGAACGCCGGCGCGTCCGGCGCCGAGCGCCATCCGCAAGCCGAGCTCGTGGGTGCGCTGCGACACCGAATAGGCGATCACGCCGTAAATCCCCACGCTCGCCAGTATCAGCGCCAGAAGCGCGAACCCGGACACGAGCAGCATGCTCAGGCGGGGTTCGGCGACGGTCCCGGAGACGACTTCGATCATCGGCCGTACGCCTGAGGCAATCACGTTGGGATCGACGCTCCGGACGATCCCCTTGATCGAACGCGTCAGCGCAGACGGGTCGCCCGTCGTCCGCACCATGACATACCCCCACATGAACGGCGTCTGCGAGAAGGGCGTGTAGATCGTCGGATCCATGTCCCGATCCAGCCTGCGGAACTGCACGTCGCCAACCACGCCGACGATCGTTCGCCAATCGCTGGAGTACTCCGGATTGATGATGCGGATGCGGCGGCCGACCGGATCGCCTCCAGCGAACACCGTGCTGGCAAGCGTCCGGTTGATCAAAACCACCGGCTGACTGGTGCCGGTGTCGGTCGGCTGAAAGGCACGGCCGCTCAGGACGGGCGTCCGCCACGCCTGGAACACGCCAGGTGTGGCCGCCATGAACAGCGCTCCGTCCTCTTCGGGGGTGAGCTGGCGGCTCTCGATCTCGAAGCGGGTGCCGCGCTGCGGGGTGACCGTGGGCAGCCCGGTGGCGGCGCCAGCCGAGACGACGCCCGGCAGCGATGACAGGCGATCCATCAGCGCCGCTGCCGCACGGCCGCGAGCCGCGGCATCGGGAAGCTTCGCGAATTGCGCGTTGAAGGACAGCACGTGGTCCGGATCGAACCCTGGATTCCGGGTGGTCAGCGTGACGAAGCTCCGCACCAGCAGCCCCGCGCCGATCACCACGACGATCGCCAGGCCGACCTCGACGACCACGATCCCGCTGCGGAGTTTTCGCTGTCGCGCGCCGCCGGAGACGCCGCGCCCGCCTTCCCTCAAAGCCGTCACGCTGCCACGGGACTGCAGCGCCGGCGCGATGCCGAAGAGCACGCTGGTCCCGAGCGTGACCATCGACGCGACGAGCAGCACCATGCCGTCGATCCGGACCGCTTCGGCCCGCGGCAGCCGCGAGGCGAGGAGGGTCGGCACGAGATCGGTCATCCACATCGCGAGCAGCAGGCCGCAGAGGCCTCCAGCAATCGCGAGGACCAGGCTTTCGACGGCCAGCTGGCCGAACAGCCGCCGGCGGGCTGCACCGAGCGCGGATCGAATCGCGATCTCGCGTTCCCGGGCGGCTGTCCTCGCCAGCATCAGGTTCGCAACGTTGGCGCAGGCAATGAGCAGAATGAACCCGACGGTCGCGAGGAGAACGAAGAGGGGCGTGCGCACGTCGCCGACGATTCGATCGGTCAGCGACCGCACCTCCAGCACGATGCCTGCATTGGTGGCCGGATAGGTCTGGCTCAGATCCGCGCTGATCGCGGCCAGTTCGCTTCGGGCCTGCTCGATGGTCACATCCGGCTTCAGGCGGCCGATCGCGGTGAAGATGCGCAGGGCGCGGCTCTCGGTCTGGGCCTTGGCCTGCGTCAGCAGCATGCCTGCGCTCGCCCAGAGCTCGAATTCCGCCGACGGGAACCGGAAGCCCGCAGGCGCGACGCCGACGATCGTGTACGGCATTCCGCTGAGATCGATCACGCGGCCGACCGCGGAGGGATCGCCGCCATACAGCGACTGCCAGAGCCCGTGGCCGATGATGACGGTCGCCTGCCGGTCGTCCTCTTCGGTGAACAGCCGGCCGGCGGCCGGCGTGATCCCGAGCAGCGAGAGCAACTCGTGTGACACCACGCCGCCGAGCACCTGGCGATCCTCCCCGCCGGCGTTGATGCTGTAAAGGTTGGTACCCCAGAATGCGGTCTGCTCGAACGATCGGCTGGCACGCTGGACATCGCGATAGTCGGGCAGCGAGAGCCGGGAGACGACGAGCCGGGCCGGATCGCGGTAGGGAAGCGGGTCGAGCACGACAGTCTTCACCACGCTGAACATCGCGGTCGTCACGCCGATTCCCAGCGCGAGCGTGAGGATGGCCGTGACTGCGAACCCGGGCGTCCTCGCAAGAGTTCTGACGGCGTAACGGGTGTCATTCATGGGGCATGCATCCCTTCATCGGCGCTCGGTCAGCGAAAGCGCTGCCACATGACTTCGACGGACGTAACGGCCGGCAGGTTAACAGCTTAAGAAGGAGATGGACCCGTCTCGGCTCGGTCGCGCTGTCCGCATCCGGGCAGTCGAATCCCGGGGTTGCGACTGTTGCTAGGCGTTCGTAGCCTCGCCTCCCGGGATTTCCGCCGCGGTCCCCAGTGCCTGTTTCGTCGCCTCGATGAACCGCCGCGCGAAATCAGGGCCGAGCCCCTGTTCCTCGTGCTTGAAGTAAACGAACGCGTCAGTGACCGGCAGCTCTGCGACCGTTGATGCCCAGCGCTCGATGTCGGCCTGTTGATACCCCTCGTCGCGAAGGCGCAGGTACGCGTACCCGGCAGTCACCTCGATCGGCGTGCTCATCTTCTCGCTGTCAGCGAAGCAGAGCGCGATTCCGCGCGCGCGCAGGGCGTCGAAGACATCGGCGTCGTGCCAGGAGGCGTGGCGGAATTCGAAGGCTGCGCGGGTGCCGTCGGGCAGGACCTCGAGGAAGTCCCGAAGCACCGCCACATCCTTCTTGAACGTCGGTGGCAGCTGGAACAGGAGCACGGCGAGCTTGGGACCGAGAGTCTGCGCCGTGCGGCAGAAGGCCTGCGTCAGATCCTCGCATCGCTGAAGCTTCGAATCGTGGGTGATGCGTCGCGGCGCCTTGAGCGTGAACGAGAAGCGCTCGGGTGTGCCCGCGCTCCAGCCGGCGAGCAGCCTCTCGTTGGGCATCCGGTAGAACGTGTAATTGATCTCGACCGTCGGAAAGCGATCGGCGTAGTAGGCCAGCATCTTGTCAGTGCTGAACTTCTCCGGGTAGAACGTGCCACGCCACTCCGGATAGTTGTAGCCCGAGGTCCCGACGAAGACACGTTGCGGCATCAGGGAAAGTCTAGCAGTCTGGGGAACGGCAGGGCCTGAAGGCCCTGCCCTACAGACACGACGACCGTTTGTAGCGCAGGGCCTTCAGGCCCTGCGGCTCTCCGCGGGCAGCGCCAGACGGCAGACCTCTGCCGCAAACTCGACGATCCGGCGCTCTGCCCAGTAACCATCGTGGTCTTCGGATGCGTGCTCGAGGAAGCCACAGTGGCCGCCGTGGGGCGTGAGGACGACCCGAATGTGCGGATTGGACCTAATCGCCGGCGCCCGAAACAGCTCGGCCGGCACGAACGGATCGTCGGCAGCGCTGAGGATCAGGGCCGGGACGCGGATCCGGCTCACGACCCGCATGGCGCTGGCGCGATGGTAATAGTCTTCAGCGCTGGCAAAGCCGAAATGCGGGGCTGTGAACGCGGCGTCGAACTGACGGACGGTCCGGATTTCAGGCAGGCGTTCCATCGGGAAGCGCCCGGGGAAGCACTGATCCTTGCGCAACATGCGCGCGCGCAGGCCGCGGACGAAGTTCCACTGGTAGATCACATTCGACCGGCGCTCGAGCGCATGCACGCAGGCGTCGAGCTCGATGACCGGAGACACGGCCGCCACGCCGCGAAGCTGCGCCGGCGGCGCGTCGCCATGGTCGCCGGCCAGCTTCAACGCCAGGTTGCCGCCGAGCGAGTAGCCGGCGATGACGACGTCGGCGATGCCGTCACGCGCGCCCACCTCGCGCAGGACGAAGTCGGCATCGTGCGTGAGCCCCGAGTGATACAGCCCCGCGGCCAGCTGTTCGGTGCCGCCGCAATTGCGCTGATTCAGCCTGACGACGTTGAAACCGGCAGCGAAGGCCTTGTCGGCGATACCCCGCATGTAGTGGGCGGAACTCGAACCCTCGAGGCCGTGCAGGAGCATCAGCAGGGGATGGTTCGAACGAATCGGCTGCCAGTGACAGTGCGCCAGCACCTTCGTATCCGCAGCCACAGCGAACAGCCGCTCCTCCGGTGCAGGAAGCTGGGGAAAGTTTCGGGCGCGGCCCCAGCAGAAGATCGTCATCCAGTGGCCGCCGCCGCGGGCCCATCGGGGTGTGTAGTCGGACATTCAGGGAATGCGATAGACCCGGATCGCGCCCGCCTCGAACGCGAGCGGCAGGGGAAACGGTTGTTCGGTGACGAAATAGCCCAAGCCGTACTCATGGCCCAGCGTCCGGACCTGTTCGACCGATAGCACGGATACGTCTCCGAGCTCACGCAGGCGATCGCGCGTGCGGAACGCAATCGTCCGATCGTACATGCCAATTGCCGCGTCCTTGGTGCCCTCGACGAAGACGTCGCGCGCGGCCGCCATTCGGAGGCTGGTTCCATAGCGCGCCGCGTGCATCGGGTCGGCGATCCAGCCCGTGTCTTTTGGCGTTCCGGATGCCCACGCCGCGACCCGGCCCCAGTCGCCAGGCACTCCCGTTTCGAACAGCGGCCGGTTCGGGAACTCCACCCGCATCACGTACGCCCCGCGAACGAGCGCAAGCACCGCCAGCACGCCGGCCACAATCGCGGGCCGCATGCCTGCCACCCGTAGCGCGAAGCGCGAAGGGGGGCCTTCAGCCAGCGCCCACACGAAGTACATGGTCGCGGCGAAGTCGAGCATCCAGAAGATGCGCGCCGGCTGCAGCTGAATCGCCAGAGCGACCCTGGCGGTATTCAGCATCAGCGCGACGAAGAACACGGCCACGAGCGCGAGGCAGCCAATCACCAGGCCCCGCTCGGCCCGGCTGGCCAGGCCGAGGGAGGCCCGACGCCGGTAGGCGAACAGGATGATCGGCCCGTACGCGAGATTGGCGAGCCATGCCGTGAAAGGCCACCGCAAGGGGAACAGATAATCCTTCCCGGCGAGCGCATCGAGCCACTCGGGATCCATCAGCGTGAGCCTGCCGGCCAGCGGACCGAGCGCAAACGCCCACCAGCCAACGACGGCCAGCGCAGCGGCCACGGCCGCCAGGGGCCAGCGCACGCGAGCAGTTGCAAAGATGGCCACCGACAGCCACACCGCAAACCACAGGGTCGTCGTCGGATGCAGCGAGCCGGCCCCGACCAGCGCCAGGACGGCCAGGAGCGGCCGGCCTCGAAGGAAGGCGGCGACGCCGAGGAGGCCGAACGCGAACGCAAGCTGTCGCGGGTGGAAGTACCCCTCGAGGGTGTTCGTGCCTGACTTCGTAATCGCGTGTCGAAGCGTGCACGCAGCCAGCAGCGCGACGACGGTCCAGCGGTTGAGAGACAACGTGCTGCCAATCGCCGTCACCGCCGCCGCAAGGAGGATGAGCGTCGCGATGTACAGGCCCAGGAAGAGGGACGGCAGATGCGTGGTCGTGCGCCGCGCAATCGCGGCGACGGTCTCGTCCATGAACGTCAGATTGGCCTGGGCGTCGAGAACCGGCCTGTCGCGAGGGAAGAGGGCTGGATCGAGCTGCCGCATCACCGCTGGACCGTAGAACGCCAGGTCGGAGGCGCCGTACCGGTAGCCTGCGGAGTTGGCCGTGGCGAGAAGGATGAAGGGGACCAGAGACAGGAGATAGAGAAGAGTCCAAGCCCCGCCTTCGCGCTTCGCGCTTCGGCGAGGCAGGCTGGGAAGGTGAGGCCCCCGAGCCCCGAGCCCCGAGTCCCGAGCCCCGGAATTATTCACCCCTACTGTTCATCCGCCGTCGGCCCATAGATCGGCGGGACCGGCACGTTCTTCAGCCTGAGATACACGCTCAGCTGTCCACGGTGATGAATGATGTGATTCATCACGAAGCCGCGCAGCGCGCTGATTCTCGGCATCGTGAACATTTCCTGGCCGCCCTTCTTGAGCGTCCACGGGGTGAGCAGTTCCGCGTCGAGCGCGGCGGCGAGCCGGGCGCGCGCGGTGCCGACCTTGGTGTCGAAGTCCTTCAACACGGCCGCCTGCGATTCGGGCACGTGACGCTGCGATTCCGGTGGCAGTGAGTCGAGCTCGAACACGGTCGTCTCGAGCGTCATGCTCATCCAGAACGGGAGGTTGGCGATGTGCGCGGCCAGCCGGCCGAGCGTCATCGACTTGTCGTGCGGCTTCCACCCGAATTCTCCATCCGGGACGCGCTCGAGCAGGCGGCGTGTCGTCGCCATCTCGTGGTCGAACTCAGGAAGAAGCGCATCCTTGAGACCCATGCTCACGTCCTACTGCAGTGTGTCGGCTTCGACCACGAGGGTCTTCTGACCGATCGCGCGGTCGCCGACCATGACTTTGACCAGGTACGATCCAGGAGGCACCGTCGCCGCGAGCCCGGCGCGTCCTCCGCCGCCACCGCCACCCGCGCCACGCTGGGGCTGGGCGCCTTGTGCCGGCGGCTGGCCGGCCTGCTCCTGTCCCGCGACCGCGGCACCTCGGCCGGCACCACGTCCGCCGCGGCCCGCACCGCTCAGCGTGAGATCCCACGCCACGCGATTCAGTCCCGCCTCCTTCGTGCCCTCGAGCGACCGAATCTCCCTGCCCGTGATGTCGGTAATCGTGATGCGCACGTCCGCGGAAGGAGCGCTCTTGAACCAATAACTGATTGCCGTACCACGCGGGGGATTTTGACCGCGGAAGTGCTTTGCTCCTTCGGCCAGAATCGCCCGCTGGATGTCGTTGGTCCACGCGATGGCCGGCCGGATGTCGAGCACCTGTTCGTCGGTCTTCATCGAATCGTCCGACAGCTGCTGCAGCGCCGAGATGTCGTCCATGACCCAGATGCTGCGGCCGTGCGTCCCGAGAATCAGGTCGTTGTCCCGCGGATGCACCATCACGTCGTCGATCCGCACATATGGCAGGCCTGTCATGAACGGCTTCCACTCACGGCCGCCGTTCAGCGAGATGAAGAAGGCGTACTCGGTTCCCGCATAGAGCAGATTCCGGTTCTTCGGATCCTCCCTGATGACATTGACGTTGCCCTCGGGGAGATTGCCGGACACCGACGTCCAGGTCTCGCCGAGGTCCTTCGTCACGAAGATGTAGGGCTTGTGATCGTCGGTGCGATGGCCATCGAACGAGACGTACGCCGTGCTGCCGTCGTGGTGGGACGCTTCGACGCGCGACACGTGCGTTTCCTTCGGGACGCCCTTGACGTTGCCGACGACGTTCTTCCAGGTCGCCCCGCCGTCGCGGCTCACCTGAACGTTGCCGTCGTTGGTACCGACCCACAGCACACCCGGCACCACGGAGGACTCGCTGATCGTAATGATGTTGCTGTAGGACGCAGCGCCATCGTGCTTCGACGCCATGGGGGCGGCGCCGGCAACGCTCATGATCGGCCGATCGTTGCGGCCGATGTTGTTGGTCAGGTCCGGCGACGCCGTCCACGTATCACCGCGATCGTAGGATCGGAACAGCCGGTCGCCGCCGAGATAGATCGTGCGGGGGTTGTGCGGCGACAGGATGAACGGGGTGCTCCAGTAGAAACGGTAGCTCGTGCCGGACGGCGGCGTGGGCACCACGTTCGGACCAGCGGCCGCCCCGAACGACGGGGGGGCGACTGGCGTTTCGGTGTTCGCGGGCGCTGCGGCCGCCGCGCCGCCACGGCCCCCAGTGGCGGTGGGCCGTGGACGGATGCTCACCGTTCGCCCTGGCAGCTCGATGCGATTGGTGTTGCCGTCCTGGGACTCGGAGTAGAGCACACGCCAGTCGCTGGCATCGTTGGCGGTATAGAAGCCGTCGCCGCCCCCCACGCGGAACCAGTCGGAGTTCAGGATCCCGGTGGTGCTGCGTACTCCGCTCGGACCGCACCAGCTCCCGTTGTCCTGCAGCCCGCCGCAGACGTAATACGGCTTCCGCATGTCAGCGCTGATCGCGTAGAACTGACCGAGCGCCATCGTGTTGATGAATTCCCACGTCTCCCCCTGGTCGTACGACAGGTCGAGACCGCCGTCGTTGCCGAGCAGGAGGTGGTTGTTGTCCTTCGGATTGATCCAGATCGCGTGATGGTCGCTGTGCGGGATGCCAGGGATCTGACGCCAGTTCTTTCCACCATCGACGCTCTTGAAGAACGGCGCCCCGCCCTGGTACGCGATCTCCGGGTTGGTGGGATCGATTCGGATCTGGCTGTAATACATCCAGCGGTCACCCTGGTTGGACAGGAACTTCCAGGTCCTGCCGCTGTCATCCGAGCGCCAGATGCCGCTCTTCTTGGGATCGGGAGGCGGGGGCGGCGTCTGTCCCCGTCCGCGACCTCCGCCACCGCCCCGGCCCTGACCGGGCTGCACGAGTGTGCCGTCATCATTGACGCCGGCACCGGTGCCACCGCTCGCACCCACTTCGATCGAGGCGTAGATCGTCGAGGGCTTCGATCGGGCGATGTCGAGGCCGATGCGGCCGATGATGGGATTGTCCGGGAGGCCGTTGCCGATCAGCTTCGCCCAGGACTTGCCCGCGTCGGCCGTCTTCCAGATGCCGCTGCCCGCGCCGCCGCCGTTGAACCCCCACGGCTGGCGCCGTCGCTGATACGACGCCGCAATCAGGACGTTGGGGTTCGACGGATCCATCACCACGTCGGTGAAGCCGGTGTCGTTGTCGATGAATTTCGTGTTCGTCCAGGTCTTGCCGCCGTCAGTGGTCTTGTAGAGACCTCGCTCCGGATTCGGTCCGAACAGGTGTCCGACGGCTGCGACGTAGACGATGTTCGGATCTTTCGGGTGCACGACCACGCGCCCGATGGATTGCGTCTCCTTCAGGCCGACATAGACGAATTCCTTGCCGCCGTCCGTCGATTTGTAGACGCCGGCGCCGAACGAGGAGCTCTGGCGATTGTTTGGTTCCCCGGTGCCGACGTAGATGATGTCGGGGTTCGACGGCGAGAGCGCGATGTCGCCGATCGACGAAACAGGATACTTGTCGAAGATCGGCGTCCACGTCGTCCCGTTATTGGTGGTTTTCCAGATTCCGCCGGTGGCGAATCCGACATAAAAGGTGGATGGGCTGTTTTCGTTGACCGCAATGTCGTCCACCCGTCCGCCCATGTTGGCCGGCCCGATTGATCGCCACACGAACCGCTTGAGGATCGGATCGTCGCTCTGATTGATCGGGGGCGGCAGTTGCGCTGCCGGCGGCTGCCCAGCCTGTTGGGCGAGCAGCGCATGACTGCCGGCGACGCACAAGCCTATGCCAGCCCAGGCCAGCAGGCGGACTGGCAGAATTCGTCCGGTCACACGACAGCTCCGTGGTCGAGGGAGAGCGAAGGAATAATCCTGGCAGTTTATCGCCAATCGCTAGCGGCCAAAATTCACCTTCGGGAGTTGCTGTGCGGCCGCCGGAGCCTCGTAATACGGGTACTCCTTGAACCCGAACACCTTGGCGGTGACGTTGGCGGGGAACCGTCGGCGCAGGGTGTTGTATTCCTGGACCCGCTCGTTGTATCGCATGCGCTCGGTCGCGATACGGTTCTCCGTGCCGGACAACTCGTCCATCAAACGGTGAAAGGTCGCATCCGACTTCAGGTTCGGATAGTTCTCGACGACGACCAGCAGGCGTGCGAGGGCCGCGGATTGCTCGTTGGCGGCCTTGATCGTCTCGTCGGGCGTTCGGGCGCCGGCGAGCTTCTCGCGTGAGGCGGCGATGGCCGTCAGGATCTCCTTCTCCTGCGCCGCGAAGCCCTTGACGGTCTCGACCAGGTTCGGGATCAGATCGTTGCGGCGCTGCAGCTGATTCTGCACCTGTCCCCACTGCGCCTTGATCGCTTCCTCCGAGCCCGTGAAGCGATTGTAGGAACAGCCTGAGAGCGCGGCCGCCGCTGCGACAATCGCCACCTGCACGAACAATCGACGCTGTACCGACTTCATATCAGTCTCCAATCTCTCACCGGGGGACTTCGTCCCCCGCACCCCCTTACACGCTCGCTCGCGGGGCCCCGGATGCCCCACTCCGCTCGCGTGGCTCGTTCGCTGCGCTCACTCGCTGAGCGATCGATTGCCCTCAGATCTCGGGTCCGGACGTGGTGCTCGTTCACCAGCCGCCGCTGGCGCCACCGCCTCCGCTGCGACCGCCTCCGAAACCCCCGAAGCCGCCACCGCCACCGCCGCCAAAGCCGCCAAACCCACCCCCGAAGCCGCCACCGAACCCGCCGCCAAACGGACCGACGCCGCTGTTCCAGCCGCTCCAGGGGCCGCGGCCCCAGCGTCCGCCGCGGCGGCGGCGCCGTCGGCTCGACAGGATCATGATGATGATCCACACGAGCAGGATCAGCTTCCACGACCCGAAAGCGCGCGGTGCCTGAATCGGCTGGCGGTCGCGCGGCACGTCCGTGAGTTCGACGCCGCGGCGCGAGGCGATGCGGTTGATGATCCGGGTCGTGCCCGCCACCAGCCCGGCGCCGTAGCCGTTGTTCTGGAACTGCGGCGTCATCACGTTGCGAATCGTGTCGCCGGCGAACCCGTCGGTGATGAACTCCTCGAGGTCATACCCGACTTCGACGCGGACCTTCCGCTCCTTCATCGCGACCACGATGAGCGCGCCGTTGTCCTTGCCTTTCTGGCCGATCCCCTTGCCGCCATTCTCGAACATCTTCACGGCGTACTCTTCGATGTTCGTGAACGGTTCGAGCGACGGCACGGTCGCGACGACCACGACGTCGCCCGAGGCCTTCTGCAGCGCCAGGATGCGTCGTTCGAGCTCACGCTCGCGTTCGGGCTCGATGACGTTCGCGAAGTCGTTCACCGGTCCGGTGAGGATGGGCGGCGCAGGGGATTGGGCCGTGGCGACGGGGACGGATCGCGCAAGCGCCAGGGTCATCAACGCGACCGCCAGCACTCGCGCGTGCAGCCAATGGCGCAAACGATGACCGGTCATCGCGTCCCGTAGTCGTGCGTCACGCGTGGTGTGAAGCAATGTGGCTCACGCTCTCCAGCGATCCACTTCTTGCCAGAGTCGTTCCACAGCCGTGAGGTAGCGGGAGAGGAGCGGCGAGGGATCGGCAATGGAGGTCGAGTTGGCAGCAGCAACCTCACGGACCAACTCCGGCGTGAGGCCGGCCCGGGCCGCCGCTTCGCTGTCGAGCTGTTGGAGGTTCTCCATCAATGCCCCGAGGCCGGGCGCCGAGGCAGCGATGAGGCGGGCGACGCGGCCCGGATCGCCCCCGGTTTCCACATAACCCTCTCGAAGGTGAATCAGATGGCTCTTGGCCTGGAGCTCGCACCCGCGGCGGCGATCGGCTTCCGCGACCTGCATGCTCGCGAGAACGTTCTGGCCCGCGATCAGCTGATGGTTGGCGATGATGCTCCCGTACTCGACCGGGAAGACGTCCAGCGTCCGCAGGAACTCCTCGCGGCTGAGCAGGAGCGGTACGGCGGCGCCGGCACGGCGCCAGTCGCTGGTGCGCGGCGCGCACGCGGTCAGATCCTGGAAGTCCAGCCGTTCGACCAGCGCCAGTGTGTGCGCGCCATCGGGGTGGTCCATTGGCCCGTACGCAACGAGCGACAGCAGGCGCGTCCCGAAAATCCGCTGCAGATCGGCCGCCACGGGCCTGAGAGCCGGATGCATGTTCCCCATTATGGAGAGATTGACATAATTGCAAGGCACATGCAGCTTCGCAGCCTCAATATCGGGTGCTTTGGCGGTGGGACCGGTCTGCCCAGCCTGCTCGGCGGCCTCAAAACGAATCCCTGGCTGAATCTCAACGCCGTCGTGACGATGTTCGACAGCGGCGGCAGCTCGGGTCAGCTCCGCGACGAGCTGGGCGTTCTCCCGCCGGGGGACGTGCTGCGCTGTGCGCTGGCGCTGGCCCGCAACGAGCGGGAGGCGCGGCGGGTGCTCCTAGCGCGCCTCGCGATTCCCGAGCACGCGCGGCTCGGGGGGCACACCGGCGGCAACCTCCTGTTGTCGATGATGGAGCGGTACAGCGGGGATTTTCTCGCGGCGGTCGACGGACTGCGCTCGCTGCTCGGTGTCCGCGGACACGTGTGGCCGGTCAGCGTCGAACCGGCGAGCATTTGCGCAGCATACGGCGACGGCACGGAGACGAGGGGGGAAGTGGAGGTTGATGCCGGACAGTCAGCAGGCCATCAGATCGGCCGGTTGTGGCTCGAACCTCCGGTCAAGCTGCATCCCGCTGCCGAGAAGGCGATCCAGCAGTTCGACGCGGCGATCATCGGTCCCGGCAGTTTCTACACCAGCCTGATGCCGATTTTTCTGGTCAACGGTGCGCCGGAAGCGATCCAGCAGATGCGCGGGCCGGTCATTCTCGTGAGCAACCTGCTCACGGAAGGACGGGGGATGTCGCATTTCACGGCCGGGGAAGCCGTGCGCAAGATCGCCGCGCTCATCGGCCGCTCCATCGACGTCGTCGTGATCAACACCTCGCAACCGTCCGACGACACGCTGAAGCGCTACAGCGCCGAGCACAAGCGCCCGCTCCCAATCGGTGAGGTGCCGCCCGATTGCGAAGTCGTGATGGCTGACCTGTGGTCGGGCGAAATCGCGCGGCATGATCGCCGCCGACTCGCGCACGCGATCTGGGCCGTTCTTGCCCGCCGCCTGTTCTGACGGACGTGCCGCTCCAGATCCTCCAGCGCGTGGGCCTCGCGTTCGGGCATCTCCCGCTCTTCGAGGACGCCGACCTTCAGATCGACAACGGCGAGCGCATCGCCCTCATCGGACGCAACGGTTCCGGGAAGAGCAGCCTGCTCCGGGTGCTTTCCGGGGATCAGGCGGTCGATACCGGCGCGATCTGGCGTGAGCCGGGTCTGCGGGTCTCGCGGCTCGATCAGGACGTGCCGGTGGTGGGGGAGCGTTCGGTGTTTGCTGAAGTGGCGGCCGGCCTCGGCGCGCTCGGCACCCTCGTCACGGAGTACCACCAGGCGGCGACACGCGTTGCTGAAACGCACGCGGCCGCGGATCTCGAGCGGCTGGGGAAACTGCAGCACTCGCTCGAGGAGCGCGACGGCTGGCGGCTCGAACAGAAAGTCGAGCTCATCGTGTCCCGGCTCTCGTTGCCCGCGGATCGTCGGATGAGCGAGCTCTCCGGCGGCTGGCGTCGCCGCGCGCTGCTCGGCCGCGCGCTGGTGTCTGAACCACATCTCCTGCTGCTCGACGAACCGACCAACCACCTCGACATCGATGCGATCCGCTGGCTGGAGGAGTACCTGCAGGCCTACTCCGGCGCGATTCTCTTCGTCACGCACGACCGCGCCTTTCTCTCCGCCGTGGCCACGCGGATCATCGAGCTCGATCGGGGCCGGCTCACGTCGTGGCCGGGCAACTACGCCAGCTATCTTCAGAAGAAGGACGCGGCGCTCGACGCCGAGGCCCGTGAGCTCGAGCGGCTCGACAAGAAGCTCGAAAAAGAGGAGGCGTGGCTGCGGCAGGGCGTCAAGGCGCGGCGCACCCGCAACGAGGGACGCGTGCGCGCGCTGATGGCCCTCCGCGCCGAACGGGCCGCGTACCGCGCGCAGTCGGGCACCGTGCGCCTCGCCGTGGACGATGGGCAGGCCACTGGAAAGATCGTGTTCGAGGCCGATCGGGTCTCGAAATCATTTGGCGGACGTCCGATCGTTCGCGACTATTCACAGCGGATTCTGCGCGGCGACCGTATTGGTCTCATCGGCCCGAACGGTTCGGGGAAAACCACGTTGCTCCGGTTGCTCATCGGGGAGATGGAGCCCGACGCCGGTGAAGTCCGGAGAGGATCCCGGCTGCGGGTCGCGTATTTCGATCAGCAGCGCGAACAGCTGGATCCGGACGCGACCATCGCCGACAGCGTCAACGAGGGCAACACCACGGTCATGGTCAACGGTCAGCCTCGTCATGTCGTCGGCTATCTCGCAGATTTCCTGTTCCCGCGCGAGCGTGCACAGTCGCCGGTGCGATCGCTGTCCGGCGGGGAACGAAACCGCCTGATGCTGGCGCGCCTGTTCGCCAGGCCGGCAAACGTGCTCGTCCTCGACGAACCGACCAACGACCTCGACGTGGAGACCCTCGAGTTGCTCGAGGAACTGATTGGCGCGTTTGACGGGACCGTCCTGCTCGTCAGTCACGACCGGGCGTTTCTCGACAACATCGTCACCAGCACACTCGCGTTCGAGGGTGACGGCGTGGTTCGCGAGTACGTCGGCGGGTACGGGGACTACCTGCGCCAGTCCGCGGCCCGCGTCACGCCGCGTACGCGCACACCCGGTTCGGACATCGGGGCGCCTCGATCCGGGCGCGACGCCGGAGCCTCGGAAGTCATGGTGAGGGACGATCGCGCGGCGGGGAAGCGAAAACTCTCCTACAACGAGCAGCGTGAGCTCGACGCCCTCCCCTCGCGGATCGCGGTGCTGGAGACGGAGCACGCCGCGCTGAAGGCGGAAATGGAAGCCCACGACTTCTACAAGTCAGGCGCCGATCGCATTCACGAGGTCATGACCCGGCTCGATGCGGTGGCCGGAGAGCTGGACTCGCTGCTCGCCCGGTGGGTCGAGCTCGATGAGCGATCGTGATGTTTCGTTCCTGCACGCGGAGTGTTCCGTAACGAAGCATCCGCACACCCGCACACGTTGCGTTCTCGCGAAATTTGCACGTTTATAGGCCTGAGTTTGCGTGTCCCGAGGAACGTCCATCGTGGTACCGCCATTGCTCTTTGAGCTGTGACGGATACTCGAACATGTCAACACTGGACATCGCAGCGCCGGAGGCGCTTTCATCGGCGACGCTGATTTCCTGGCTCGCCCGGCTCCCCGAACCCACAGGACACGATCGGCGCGCCCACGAACGCCTGATGGCCCACGAGCTCGATTGGCTCAAGTCGGCCCGCCTGCGTTTCGGGCCGCGCCTCTCGTTGATCGATCTCTCGGCAGGAGGCGCGTTGTTCGAAACGAGCGCCCCGCTGAGGCCGGGAGCGACGGCCGCCCTCACCATCAGCGGTCGTGGCGTCGATGAGACGGCATCGTTCCGCGTGCTCCGCTGCGAGGTGACGAGCCTGGGAAAAGGGGCGGTGTATCGCGGCGCGTGCGTGTTCGATCGGGCGATTCAGATCCCGGGGGCATCGTCCGGCTCCGGGTCGATCGCGGATCTCGACGACAAACCGGAGGAGGACGACGTTCTGGCGTTGATCCAATCGGTGGCTGGCCGGGGGCGCGCGACTGATGGAAGACACGGGCACCTGATCGCTGCAATCCGTACCGCGGTCGAGCGAGGATACTCACCAGCATCACTCCTGCGCTGCGTGGAGCGTGAGCTCGGCGTCAGTGCTCACGCGCCTGTGGCCGCGCGCGCGTCCATCTCACTCTCGATCGCGCCCCCGCCGGTTGCACCCGCGCCCGAAGTCCCAGCACCTCCATCGGTGCCAGCGCCCGCAGTGACGTCGGCCCCGGCACCCGCGCCGGCCGTCGCACCGGCCGCGGCCGCTGCGCCGGCAACGCCACTGCCGCCGCCGCTCGCGATTGGCGCCCAGCCCGCGAGCGCAGCCGGCTGGAACAAGCTGGTGGTGCGGTACCTGGACGGGACCCTGTTGAAGGGCTTCAGCCAGGATTTCCACCCAACACGGTTGCAGTTCCACATCGCCCCGTCGATCGTCGGCGGCAGGGACAAGGTGTCGCTCGTCCTGATGCGGAAGCTGAAGGCCGTGTTCTTCGTACGGGACTTCGCCGGCGATCCCGGCTACGTCGACAGCCGATCGTTTCCCGAGCGGACGCCCGGAAGGCGCATCGAAGTGACGTTCACCGATGGCGAGCTGATGGTGGGGACGACGCTTGGATATCGACCGGACGGTGCCGGCTTCTTCGTCCGTCCCGCGGACACCGAGGGGAACAATCTCCGCGTGTTCGTCGCGCCGGGAGCGGTCAAGAGGGTTCGCTTTCTCTAAATCCGCAGGCCGCGGGCCGCAGCCCGCAGCCCGGGATTCCGACTACCGATAGCCGAGCGCGATTCGAGGACCCCCGGACCCCGGACCCCGGACCCCGACTTAGTGCGACATGGTGTACAGCAGGACGTTGATCCCGACGGCGTACCCGTCGGGCGAGAAGTGCAGGAAGTAGTCCCGATCCTCGCCCTCCCGTTCCCAGGCATCCGCGATGTCGGTGTTGTGGGTCATCAGCACCATCAATCGTCCCTGCGGATCGGCAATGCCACGGAAGTGAACGATCTCGGTCTCGGCGCCGCGCTCCGAGGTCACGCGGTACGGCCGCCAGATCCGGATCGAGGGAATCTGCGGCAGCTTCGATATCTGGAACATCGTCCGGAACATCGCATGGGATAGCGGGAGCTCGCGGACCGGGTACTCGTTGGGCGGAAGCACCTTCGAGAGCTCGACGGTCAGGTGGTCGAGCGCGGCATCACCCCAGAAATCGTCGGCCCACAGGAACCCGCCTTTGAGCAGGTACTCACGGAGCCGCACGACCTCCTCGTCACTGAATCCGGCCGTCCCTCCATCGGACATCTGCACCCACGGGCATTGAAACAGTTGGGGATCGGTGGCGCGCACGACGAGGTGATTGGGCTCGCCGTCGGCCTGTCGGCTGACGGACGTCTTGGTCAGCTCCGAGAGTCGGATGGAGAGGTTCTGATCGGCGCCCGGGTAATCGGTCCACCAGCCCGCGCCCCCCTCCTCGCGGAGCACACTCGTGTACATCAGGCGGCAGAAGTTGAATCGGCCATCGAAATCCGCGTCAGATGCGACCCGGACCCGACCGCCCCGGCCGCGGCCGAACTGCGCGGCGGCAACGCCACCGAACAGGGCCACGCACAGGACGCTCGCGGTCAGCCGATGGCTGTGACGCATCATGGTGTTTATACGACGAGGGATGCGGCGCCGAGACGCCGTCTTTGAATTGTCACAGGCAGAATCGTTCGCGGGTTCGCGGGTTCGCGGGTTCGAAGGTTCGAAGGTTCGGGGGTGCGGGGGTGCGGGGGTGCGTTAGTAATTAGAGGTAGCTGAAGCAGTCCAAGCAGCTCGTTGCCTGTGGTTATCGAGGACCGCGAACCCGCGAGCCCCCGTCACATATACTTGCCCCGCCTGGAGGGCAGATGCAGCAGCGTGCGGACAAGATGCGCCTGGTGGCGATGGCCGCCGGTGTCGCCGGACTCGTGGGACTTCAGCAGTGGGCGGGCGCCGCCGGAGACCAGGCCTCCGCGAAGTTCCTCACGCCGCCGCTCGTCAACGATATCTACACGGCGGATCCTTCCGCCCACGTCTTCAACGGCAAGATCTTCATCTACCCGTCGCACGACATCGACGCGGGCGTGAAGCCGGACGATCTCGGCAGCCACTTCGCGATGCGCGACTATCACGTGTTCTCGATGGACAGCATCGAGGGCACCGGCAAGGTCGTCGATCACGGCATCGCGCTCGACATCAAGGACGTGCCCTGGGCAGGCCGCCAGATGTGGGCGCCGGACGCCGCGGAGAAGGGCGGACGGTACTACCTGTATTTTCCGGTCAAGGACAAGCAGGACGTGTTTCGCATCGGCGCTGCCGTAGGCACCGCGCCCCAGGGCCCGTTCAAGGCGCAGCCCGAGCCGATGAAAGGCACCTACAGCATCGATCCGTGTGTATTCAAGGACACCGACGGGCAGTACTACATGTATTTCGGCGGTATCTGGGGCGGCCAGCTGCAGCGGTGGGCATCGGGCTCATATGTCCCGAAGGACGTGTATCCGGCGAAGGACCAACCGGCGCTCAGCGCGAAAGTGGCACGGCTGGGCGCCGACATGATCAGCCTCGCGGAATCGCCGCGCGACCTCGTCCTGCTCGACGAGACGGGGAAGCCGCTCCTTGCAGGTGACAACGGCCGGCGCTTCTTCGAAGCGTCGTGGCTGCACCAGTACAACGGCACGTACTACTTCTCGTACTCGACCGGCGACACCCACAACATCATGTACGCGACCGGCCGCTCGCCGTACGGTCCGTTCACCGTGCGGGGGAAAGTCCTCGAACCGGTGCTGGGATGGACCAATCACCACTCGATCGTCGAGTTCAAGGGGAAGTGGTACCTCTTCTACCACGACTCACAGAAATCGGGCGGTCAGACCCACCTGCGCAACATCAAGGTGACCGAGTTGAAGTACCGTCCCGACGGGACGATCGAGACGATCGACGCCTACATCGAGTAGGACGCGCTATCCGTGATCCCCTTTCCTCCGGCGCGGGCCCGCTGCCGCGGCCTCGAACGACTTCGTCATCAGCGTCTCGATCGCCCGCTTCGCGTTGTCCTGGATGTGGCGCGTGCCCGTGCCCGTGAAATGCGGATGCGTGACAACGGGTGAATCGGTCTTCGATGTCCAGGTCTCGCCGTTCCATTCGAACCAGCCGTCCTGCTCCTGGTCGAACACGAACAGCGGCTTGTTACAGAGCTTGGCGAACTCCGCTCCCCATCCGGTCCCGCCACGGACCGTGTCGTCAGCCTGGATGACGCCGACGACATAGATCTCCTGGCCGTTATTGACCTGATACCACAGCGTCTGCAGGACCTTCCGGATCATCGGGCTGTCGGTGTAGCGGCGGTGCATCAGCCGCGACACGTACTCGAGACTGACGTCCCCGTGTTGCAGTTCCTCGTGATTGAGGACGCGTACGCCGCGGTGCCGGGCGAGGTTGTGACCCTCGAACGTGAAGTGGACTTCTTCGATGCCGTGGCGCTCGGCGCACGCGCCGAACTCGGCCTCGGCGCCCGGTGCGCCGCCGCTGAACAGGATGACGTCTGCTTTTTTCATGCGCGTGCTTTCTTGGCGGTTGTCTTTCGTGATGGTGTGACGGAGCCCGTGCGCTTTGCCGCAGTCTTCTTCACCACAGGAGCTTTGGCCGGACGCGGAGTCTTGGCTGCCGAAGCGGGCGGTGTGGCCCTGGGAGCGGCTGCCGTTCGCCCCGCTTTCAGAGCAGCGGCCCGTTCGATGATCTTCGCGAGCATCGCTCCGGCTTCGCCTCCCTCGGCAGGACGATGCGAGATCCAGACATCTGGGTTGTCGGCCGCGAGGATATCCTCGAAATCGCCCTCGCTCTTCACGCTGAGTGGCGCGAACTCGGTGATGTCCAGGTCGCCCGCCCAGTCGTCCCGATGCTTGATGAGCAGCCAGCTGCGCGCATCGCCTCCCCGCGATCCATAACGGCCGCCGGTCCGGACCAGCACCCACGATCCCTTCAACTTGTAGCCGTCGAGCGTGAACTTCAGGTCACCCTTCTTCAGCGCGGCATCGACGTCGGGCGACTCCGGTTTCCACGTGCCCTGATCCCACAACATGACGATGCCGGCGCCGTAACCCGAGGGAATGACGCCTTCGAACGTCCCGTACTCGATCGGGTGATCTTCGACGTGCATTGCCAGCCGCTTGGTCTTTGGATCGAGCGAAGGTCCTTTCGGGACTGCCCACGACAACAGCACGCCGTTGTATTCCAGCCGGAAGTCGTAGTGCAGATGGCTGGCGAGGTGCTTCTGCACGCAGAAGAACAGACCCTGGTCAGGCGTTGCGCCCTTCGCCCGCTCGGCAGCGAGCTTCACGTCGCCTGCGGGTTCCGGAGTCGAGGAGAAATTGCGTTTCTGTTTGTATTTCTCGAGGACCATTCGTCGTCTCGGTAGCCGTGCGCGGCGTTGTTGGATGATCTAGTTGACTCGTCCCATCAGGCGTTTGATCGGCGGCGTCAGGGCGAGCATCACGACCCCTGCGGCGATCCCGAACACGCTGACGGCCGTGAAGAGTGACGGCAACGGGAACGACTCGTAGAATCCCGACACGCGGCCGCCGATGTAATTGCCCACCGATGTCGCCAGGAACCAGATGCCCATCACCAGTCCTGCAATTCTCGCCGGAGCGAGCTTGGTCATGGCGGACAGCCCCACCGGGCTGAGACACAGCTCGCCGATGGTGTGCAGCACGTAGGTCATCGTCAACCACATCGGGCTGACCTGCACACCCTGCTGCGCGAGTTGGGCCGGCGGAATGAGGATCGCGAAGCCGAGGCCGACGAAGACGAGCCCGGTGGCAAATTTCGCGGGACTCGACGGTTCGCGGTTGGCGGACCCGAGCCGGATCCACACCCAGGCAAAGACCGGCGCCAGGATCCACAGGAACAGGGAGTTCTGTGACTGGAACCAGCTGCTGGGGAACGGCATGCCGAGGAGCTCGGTGCGGGTGTTGCGGTCCGCGAACAGGTTGAGCGTCGACCCGGCCTGCTCGAAGACCGACCAGAAGATCCCGGCGGCGAGGAACAGGGCGCCGATGGCGTAAAGGCGGTGCCGCTCCTCGCGCGTCCAGCCGCTCGACGAGAACAGCCACCCGAAGAACCCGACCGTGAGCAACAGCAGGAAGTATCCGGCCGCATCGGCGACCTGCGTGGCCGTGACCGGGAGCACGCCGGTCAGCGTCGCGATGCCGAAGAGCACCGCGGCGGCGACGAGAACAGCACCGATCGTCACGGCCCGCCGGCGCAGCGTCGCCGCCTCCTCAGGCGATCCCGCAGGTGCCGGCTTCGAGCCCACGTCTCCGAGATAGCGGCCGCCCGCAACGTACTGAATCAGCCCGAACAGCATCCCGACCCCTGCGGAGGCGAAGCCGAGGTGCCAGTTCACGTTCTGACCGAGGTATCCGCACACGAGGGGCGAGAAGAAGGCACCCATATTGATGCCCATGTAGAAGATCGAGAACCCGGCGTCCCGCCGCTTGTCTTCCGGTGAATACAGCGCCCCCACGATGACGCTGACGTTGCCCTTCAGCAGCCCGGTGCCAATCACGATCAGGAAGAGACCGAAATAGAACGTGGCGAGGGTCGGGACCGCCATGCTGAAGTGGCCGGAGGCGATCAGGATGCCGCCGTAGAGCACGGCCCGGCGCTGGCCGATGAAGCGGTCCGCGATCCATCCGCCGGGCAGCGTCATCATGTACACCATCGAGGTGTAGAGGGCGTAGATCGCCCCGCCCTGCGCCGCATCGAATCCCAGACCTCCACTCGCCACCGGCGCTGTCATGAAGAGCAGCAGCAGCGCCCGCATGCCGTAGTAGCTGAAGCGCTCCCACATCTCCGTGAAGAAGAGCGTCGACAACCCGCGAGGATGACCGAAGAAGGCCCGATCGTGCGGGGCCAAGGCGTGCTCTATAGGGCGGGCGGACGGGAGAGTCATTATTGGTAAGAGCATAACCTTCTCGCGGGTTCGCGGGTTCGCGGGTTCGCGGGTTCGGGGGTTCGCGAGTTTGGCGGCGCGCGGTAGTCAGAGGCAACTGATGTCCATCCAGCAGCTCGTTGCCTATGACTACCCGGATTCCGAGCCCGCGAGCCCGCGAGCCCGCGAACCCGCGAGCCGCGATCTGCTAGCGTTACCCCCCGATGTACCTGACGGCCGTCCTCCTCTACCTCGTTGCGCTTGCGGTCCTGGGGATCCGGCGCATGCGCGGGGCCGCGCAAACGAGCGATGACTTCATCGTCGCCGGCCGCTCGTTGCCGGCGTCGATCCTGGTCTTCACGCTGCTCTCCACGTGGATCGGCTCGGGCAGCCTGTTTGCCGGGGCAGGCCTCGGGTACCGGGTCGGGCTCCCGGCGCTCTGGCAGTCGGCGGGCGCGTGGGCCGGCATCGCGGTGATCTTCTTTCTCGCACCCCGGGTCCGTCGCCTCGCGCAGTACACGGTGCCGGACGTCCTCGAGCTCAAGTACGGGAGCACGGCGCGCGTCCTCGGCGCGATCACCATCGTGTTCGCCTACACCGCGATCGCCGCGTACCAGTTTCGCGGCGGCGGGCGCCTGCTGCATCTCATCGCGGGTCTCGATCCCGCGACCGGCGCGCTCATCACCGCGGTGTTCTGCGTCATCTGTACTTCGGCGGCCGGCATGCGGTCGATCGCATCGCTCGACGTGGTCAACGGCCTGACCATGCTCGGCGGCGTCGGGATCGCGCTCGTGTATGTGCTCGGGCGGGCCGGAGGCGTCGGCCCTGCGCTGTCGTCGGTGCGGCCGGATCAGCTCACGCTGTTCGGCGCCATGTCCCCGGTCCAGGCGCTGGCGCTGTTCCTGCCGACGATGTGCCTGCTGCTCGGCGAAGCGAGCATGTATCAGAAATTCTCTTCGGCTCGTGATGAACGAGCCGCGGGTCTCGCCGTCGCCGGCTGGATCGCCGGCACGATCGTGGTCGAATCGATGATCGTCGGTCTTGGACTGCTCGGAAGCACCGGCATCCCGGGTCTCGGGATCGTGGAGTCTGAAACGATCGTGGTGCGCCTCGCCACTGATGTGCTCCCGTTTGTGATTGGAGCAATCCTTCTCGCCGCGTGTGCCGCCATCGTCGTGTCGACAGCCAACAGTATGCTGCTCAGCCCCGCGACCAACCTGGTTCGCGACATCTATCAGCGATTCCTCCGGCCCGCGGCACCGCCCTCCGAGATCGTGCTCGCCACCCGAGTCGCGATCGCCGCGCTCGGCGTCCTGGGTCTCGTCTCCGGCAGCTTCTTTCCGACGGTTCTCTCGATGGCGCTCTGGGCCTACACGATGTACGGCGCCGGCATCACGCCGGCGCTGATCGCGGCCCTCGTCTGGCCGCGAGCGACCCCGCAGGCCGGCACCATGTCCATCGCGGCCGGGATGCTGGTCACCCTGCTGTGGGAGCTCGTGGCCCTCTGGCGCGGAACGCCGTCGGCGGCGCTCTATCCGTTGGGAATTCAGACGATCTATCCGGCGCTCGTGGCGTCTGTGGGGACATTGATCTTGGTATCGGTAAATTCGGGGCCGGCGTCCGGGGTCCGGGATCCGGGATCCGGGGGGCCGGATTCGAGATCGGATCCCGGACCCCGGCCCCCGGATCCCGGCTTTTAATGTGACAATCGATCAGTGCGCGCCCTGCTGATCTCGACCTACGACCTCGGACGTCAGTCCTTCGGACTCGCGTCGGCTGCCGCCGCCCTCGAGGCCAAGGGGGTCGACGTCCGCTGTCTGGATCTGGCGAAACAGCGGCTGGACCCGGACCTGGTCGCGTCGAGCGACGCGGTCGCGTTTTTCCTTCCGATGCACACGGCGACACGCTTGGCGATTCCGGTCGTGGATCGAATCCGCACACTGAATCCGCGTGCACGGCTATGCGCGTATGGACTCTATGCGCCGCTCAACGAGGCGGTCCTGCGCAGCCACGGGGTCGAGCACATCCTCGGCGGTGAGTTCGAAGACGACCTCGCGGGAGCGGTGCAGGGAACGGCGGGCGAGCCGGTCACGGCCACGACAAATAATGGCGGCCCGCGGCCGGCGGTGGCACGCGTTACCTTCCGGGTGCCCGCTCGCGACGGGTTGCCGCCCCTCTCGACATACGCGTCCCTTCAGCTCGGCGGCGAGCGACGCGTGGCCGGCTACACGGAGGCGAGCCGGGGCTGCAAGCATCGCTGCCGGCATTGTCCGATCGTGCCGGTGTACGACGGCCGGTTCCGGATTGTCCCGATCGACATCGTGCTCGAGGATATCCGGCGGCAGGTGGCCGCCGGGGCGCGCCACATCACGTTCGGCGACCCTGATTTCCTGAACGGCCCTCGACATGCCATTGATCTGGTCCGTGCCTTCCGTCGCGAGTTTCCGGGCATCACCTACGACGTGACGATCAAGGTGGAGCATCTTCTCGCGCAGCCTGCGATGATTCCGCTGCTTCACGCGACCGGCTGCCTCTTCGTCACGTCCGCGGTGGAATCGATTGACGATCGCGTGCTGGCGCGGCTGGAGAAAGGGCACACGCGGGCCGGCTTCGAACAGGTCGCCGCCCTGTGTCGCGCGGCGGGCCTGACGCTCGTGCCGACGTTCGTGGCGTTCACGCCATGGACAACGCTGAAGGGGTATTGCGAGTTGCTCCAGGCGATCGATGCGCTGGATCTCATCGACCACGTGGCGCCGGTCCAGCTCGTCATCCGCCTGTTGATCCCTCGAGGATCGCGAGTGCTGGAACTCGACGACGTGCGTGCGCTGGTGGGGGAGTATTCGCCGTCGACGTTGACGTATCCGTGGCGACATCCCATCTCCGAGGTGGACGCGCTGCAACGGCGGCTCGAGTCGATCGTCGGGAATCGCCTCATGTCGGATCGCCAGGGAGTGTTTGCGCACGTCTGGGACGAGGCGCATGCCGCAGCCGGTGAGCCGGCCGCGCGCGTCGAGCGGCCGCGCCGGGCGCGCGCGGCGATTCCCTACCTGAACGAGCCCTGGTACTGTTGAGCGGAGCCGTCCTCAGAGCAGGTGGCTCTGATATGACCAAGCGCGTTCTGATTCTTTCGACCACGACCGGCTACCAGCTGCGATCGTTCGGCCATGCGGCCATGGAGCTCGGGATTGATCTGATCTTCGCCACCGACCGCTGTCACGCGCTCGACGACCCGTGGCGCGATGGTGCCGTGGCGATCCGCTTTCATGAAGAAGACGCCGCGGTCGACACCGTCGTGGCTGCGGCGACGCGCCGGCCGTTGCACGGCGTCATCGCCGTTGGCGATCGCCCGGTGGTCCTCGCTGCCCGGATCGCCGAAGCGCTCGGACTGCCGGGCAATCCGCCGCACGCCGCCCGGGCGAGCGCGAACAAGCGCCTGGCGAGAGAGACACTGTACCGGGCCGGCCTGCGGGTGCCCGAGTTCCTGCCTTCCTCCACGCGCGCCGACGTCGTCCCGCTTGCGGTGCGCTTGCAGTATCCGGTCGTGCTCAAACCGGTGGCGCTGTCGGGAAGCCGCGGCGTGATCCGCGCCGACACGCCGACACAGATGGTCGCCGCCTTTCAGCGCGTCTCGACGCTCCTCTCGCGCTTCGACATCCGCGCGCAGCGGTACGGGTCCGAAGGGGAACTGCTGATCGAGTCGTTCATTCCCGGTCACGAGTACGCGATCGAGGGCGTGGTGACGGATGGACGGGTGAGTGCCTTCGCGGTGTTCGACAAGCCCGATCCCCTCGACGGCCCGTTTTTCGAGGAGAGCATCTACGTCACGCCGGCCGCGATTTCAGCCGAGACCGAGCGCGCCATTCTCGATGCCGTGCAGGAGGCGACCTCGGCGATCGGTCTCCGGCACGGACCTCTGCACGCGGAGTGTCGCGTCAATCCGGGCGGCGTCTACGTGCTGGAGGTCGCCGCCCGGCCGATCGGCGGGCTGTGCTCTCGCGTCCTCCGGTTCGCCAGCGGCCGCCATCGCCATTCGCTGGAGCATGTGCTCCTGCAGCATGCACTGGGCCACGATGTGTCGCGGGAGTCGCGGGAAACCGAGGCTGCCGCGGTGATGATGATCCCCATTCCCTGCCGCGGCGTGTATAAGGGTGTCTCAGGTCAAGACGCTGCCCTGCGGGTGCCGTTCGTCGAGGATGTCCAGATCACGGCCAAACTCGATCAGCTGCTCGAGCCGTTGCCGGAAGCCGGGAGTTATCTGGGGTTCATCTTTGCGCGGGCGCCGTTGCCCGGACAGGTCGAAGCGGCCGTGCGCGAGGCGCACCGGCGCCTCGCATTCTCGGTCGTTCCGGCGATCGATCTGCGCGCCGGCTGACGTCCTTCGACGTGGCTCAGGACGCCCTGAGCGCGAGTCGAGGGGCGCCCGTCGACCTGGCGCAGGGCACCCGCAGCACGAGTCGAGGGGCGGTCAGCCTTTGGCCTGTTGCGGCACGTAGCCGGGAGGGAGCGCGGCGTCCTCGCCGAAGAAGAAGTCCTCCATGTGCTTGGTCACGAGCTGCTGGGCCTCTTTCTGCCAGGGCATCAGGCGATACTCGTTGAGGATCATCTTCATGCGTTCTTCCCACATCTTCCAGGCGTCAATCGAGATGTTTTCGTAGATTCGTTGACCAAGCTCACCGGGCCACGGCGGCGCGTCGAGTCCAGGTAGCTCCTTCTGGAATTTCTGACAAAACACGGTACGGCCACCCGTATTGCCCGACGGGGGTTGGGTCGGTCCTCCACACACGCTCATGGGCGCAGTTTAGCAGGCTTGCCTGCGAGTGACCGATACTAAGGCTGATCTCGGGGAAACAACCTCATGTGTAACCTTGGCTCGAGTGCATGTTTCCAATACGGCAGCGTTTGCGGACGAGAGATTCGAGAGACGTGATTCCGCGCACTTTTGTGCAGGACCTCGACTCGGTTGTCGGATAATCTGTGGCATAGCGTTTGATTGTGTAGCCCGACGGTAGCTAGTGGTGTCGAAGGAATCGCGCGTGGCGAACGACAAAGATCCGGACCAGGACCCGGAGGACCCGGTCCGCACGCCCGACACTCCGACAGACGAACCGAAACCTGCTCCCGTCCAGGACCCTCCGGTCGAACCGGGTCGCCCTCCGTTGGTCGTTCTCAGGGCAGTCTCGAACGGGAGCCCCCAGCGAGAGACGAGTTATGACTGATGCCGCAAAGGGCCGCATGGTGAACGGTGAACGCAAGGAGCGCCGCGGGTTCGCGTCGATGTCCCCAGAAAAGCAGCGCGAAATTGCGAGCAAGGGCGGCCGCGCCGCCCACCAGAAAGGGACGGCCCACGAGTGGACGTCCGAGGAAGCGCGCTCCGCGGGGCGCAAGGGTGGCCAGATCAGTCGCGGCGGTCGCGGCCGACTCGTCGAAGGGCCGGCCGGTGCCGCCCCGGCGGAAATCGAACCGCCACCCGATCGCAGCGAGGAGTTCAGCGGGTAGTAAGTGGCGTGAGAGACGGAGGCGTGTGCGTATGTGGAAACGGGCATCAACGGCGATAGTCGTGGCAGTCGTGGCAATGCTGGCGGCGACAGCGTCTGCACAGACGTCGTCAACTCCGGCGAGCCGGAGCCAGCAGCCAGCGGCGACGTCGCCCCAGGGTGCGCAACCGACGGGGACTCAGCCCCCCGCCGCTGCGAACATGATGACACCGGCCGAAACCAGGCCTGCCACCACCACGTTCATGGGGGACACAGGACTCTGGTTCGTGCCGACCGGCGAGGTGCTGCCACCCAAGCGCTGGTCGTTCAGCCTGTACCGCGTGAACTTCGACTACACCGAAGGCTTCACGGACGTCTCTAACTGGCCGATCACCTTTGGGGCCGGGCTCGGGGGCAAGGCGGAAATCTTTGGTGCCGTACAGGCGGTGCGACGCATCGACCGCGACGCCCGTCCCATCTTCTTCAACTCGCAGGGGGGAGGCGTCAACAACGAGTACCCCCTGGTCCGCAACGGATGGTCGGGCAACCAGTTTGGCGACATTTGGGTCGGCGCGAAGATCAACCTCGTGTCGCAGTTCGATCAGAAGCCGGTGGCCTTCGGCATCCGCGGACTCCTCAAAATTCCAACCGCGAACGACGACGACGAAGGTGTCGGGACCGGGAAGCTGGACTTCGCGGTTGACGCGATCCTCAGCAAGGAAGTGAACGAGCGCGTCGAGTTCTCCGGGTACGGCGGCTACATGTTCCGCGGCAGCCCGGACGGCGTCGACGGCTCGAATGGTCTCCGCTACGGCTTCGGAGTCGGCTTGCCGAGCCGAAAGGCGCTCCGGCTGACGGCGGAACTACACGGCGAGCTCTACCCCAACGACACGCTCACGCTCTCCCGATCGCTCATCGGCGAGGACGGATCGATCGCGCCGGCAACCACCGAGATCAGCTCGCCGGTCAATGCGTCGGTCGGCCTGACGTGGCAGGGCAAGAGCGGAGTGTTCGCGGGTGCGGGCCTGAACTACCGCCTCGCGATGGACGGACGCTCGGACTTCGGCAACTTCGAGGACGAGACCGGCGACTCGCTCGGCTTCCAGCTGCGCGTGGGCTATCACCCCGGCGTCCGCATCTATGTGCCGCCACCACCGCCGCCACCGCCACCGCCACCGCCGGCGGCGAAGGTGGAGAACCGCCCGCCGACGGTGACCGCGCGCTGCGAGCCCTGCACGGTTGAAGTGGGGCGCACATCAACGGTCACGTGCGACGCGAGCGACCCGGATGGCGACCCGCTCACCTACAAGTGGAGCGCGCCGACCGGCAAGTTCACGGCCCCGACCGATCGTCAGACGCCGTGGACGGCGCCGATGCAGGAGGGACCAGTGCAAGTCACTTGCGCGGTCTCCGACGGCAAGGGCGGCACGGCCAACGCCTCGGTTACCATCCAGGTGATACGGCCGGCACGCAAGGAGATCGTCTTCGAAGACGTGCACTTCGACTTCGACCGCTACTCGTTGCGGCCTGAAGCGACACGCGCGCTCGACGAAGCGATCCGATCGCTGAAGGAGAACGCGGACCTCCGGCTCGAGATCGAAGGCCACACCTGCAACATCGGCACAGCCGAATACAACCTGGCGCTCGGCGAGCGGCGTGCGAACGCGGTCCGCGAGTACCTGCAGCAGAACGGCATCGGCGCCGACCGCCTGCGCACGGTCAGCTACGGTGAAGAGCGTCCAAAACACGACAACTCGCGCGAGGAAACCCGCCGGCTCAACCGCCGCGCCGCGCTCCTCGTGAGAGTCCAGTAAACGAGTAAACGACGAAGCCGGGTTCGGACCCTCCGAACCCGGCACTCCCAACTGCCATGCGCTTCGTCAACATTTACCTGATCGGTTACTTCCTCTTGGTGATTGGCGCGCTGGCCGCGCTGTGGTACGGCGGCGCGCTCAGGCACATCTCGGCAATCTGGGTGCTCATCGGTCTCGTGATCGCGATCGGTCTCGGGATCATGCTTGCTGTCTCAGCGGGGAAGCCTGAGATCACGCGGGAATAGGGGATCTTCCGCCTGAAGGCGGAAGCCACGCGACTGATTTTGGTGTGGCTTCTGATTTTGGTGTGGCTTCCGGCTTCAGCCGGAAGACTGACGCCGCCGCTGCCAAGGGCACGGCGGCGTTTTTGTTTTCCTGCTTCCTGGCACAGCCTGTGAGTACCGACCGCCTGTGTATGTGTGCCCGCGCTTTCGCCCGGTTTCTGGGCACTTTTGTGTTGCTGCTTACCCTCGGCGGGGTCGCCGGCTGTAAAGAGGAAGGCGCAGTGAAGGGGGTGAAGGTCACCAGCATGACCTTCAACGGCCTCCAAGCGGTAAAGCCGAACCAGCTGAAGGCGGTGCTCGCCACCAACGCGAGCTCGAAGTTGCCCTGGGGCGAGAAGCTGTACTTCTCGCGCGACCAGTTCGAAGCCGACCTGAAGCGGATCGTGGCCTTCTATCACGATCGCGGGTATCCCGACGCGCGCGTGAGCTCGTTCGACGTCAAGCTGAGTGACGATCAGCGATCGGTCGCCATCACCCTGAACATCTCGGAAGGCCAGCCGCTCGTGGCGGAACGCATCGAGCTGGAGGGCTTCGACGTCCTGCCGCCCCAGCGGCGGGCACGGCTCGACCGGACGCTGCCGCTCAAACCCGGCCAGCCGCTGGATCGCGCGCTGATTCTGGCGAGCCGTGAAGCAGCGCTCGACGAGCTGAAGAACCATGGCTATCCGTACGGGGCCGTTCGATTGGAGGAGTCGCCCGGCGCCGCTGAACGGCAGCGAGTCGTGACCATCAGCGCAGAGCCCGGCCAGCTGACCCGTCATGGCGCGCTCGAGATCCAGGGCAACTCGAGCGTGAGTGACCGGGTGATCCGGCGGCAGGTCACGTTCCGGCAGGGCGATGTGTTCAGCCAGAGCAAACTGCTCGACAGCCAGCGCAACCTGTACGCGTTGGAAGTGTTCCAGTTCGCGAACGTGCAGACAGTGCGGGAAGAAGGCGAGAAACCGGCCGAGATCCCCACGCGCATCACCGTCACCGAGGGCAAGCACCGGAAGGTCAACTTCAGTCTTGGATATGGTTCAGAGGAGCGCGCCCGGGTCGAAGGAGACTGGCGGCACGTCAACTTCTTCGGCGGTGCGCGCACGGCGGGCGTCCACGCCCGCTATTCGCGGCTGGACCGCGGCGTGCGGCTGAACTTCCTGCAGCCCTACTTCTTCAGCCGGAACTTCTCCTTCGGCCTGCAGGGACAGTACTGGCACAACGACGAGCCTGAATTCGTGATGAACAACACCGGGGGGCGCGCAACGATCACCCGGGAGTTCGGCCGCACACGGCGGTCGGGATTGGGCGGCCGGCCGACGACCACGCTGGCGTTCACCTACGCGAACGAGTGGGAGGACTACACGGTCTCCGAGGAGACACTCGCCGATCCGACGACTTGGGACGATCTGATCGCGCTCGGCATCGATCCCCGCACCGGCTCCGGGCGCGGGCGCCGATCGTCGATTTCCCTCGATGGCGGCCGGAACACGACCAACAACATCCTGGATGCGCGCCGAGGCTATGTCGCGGCTCTCCACCTCGAACAGGCGGGCACGTGGCTCGGCGGCGACTTCGACTACTGGGAGATCAACGGTGAGCTCCGGCACTACCTCACGATCACCAACCGGCTGGTGCTGGCGGTTCGCGCCCGCGGCGGCTCGATCAACGCCATCGGTGTCACCACCCCCGAGCACCTGACCGTGCCGTTCTACAAGCTGTATTTCCTGGGCGGGGCCACTAACCTCCGCGGCTGGGGGCGGTTCGAAGTGTCGCCGCTCAGTGAAGGCGGATCGCCAGTCGGCGGCCAGACGTTCGCGAACTTCTCGGCCGAGGTGCGGGTACCCATCTGGAAGAACCTGAGCGGGGTGCTGTTCGCGGATGCCGGGAACGTCTGGTCGAACGCGTGGGATTTCAACGTGAACGATCTCAGGTACGACATCGGGCCCGGGCTCCGGTACAACACGCCGGTCGGGCCCTTCCGCATCGATTTCGGCTATCAACTGAACCCGATTCCGGGCCTGCTGATCGACGGCAAGCCGGAGGAGCGTCATTTCAGGGTTCATTTCTCCATCGGGCAGGCATTTTGAGGGCACTGCGCAGGCTGCTGCAGGTCGTCGCACTGGTGGGCACGCTGCTCGTGGGCATCGTGGCCCTGGCGCTCATCGTGTCGCAGACGCCCTGGTTCCGCGACTGGCTTCGCCGCTACATCGTCCGCGAATCCAAGCAGTATCTGAACGGGGAGCTGTCCATTGGCCGTATCGGCGGCAACCTGCTGTTCGGCGTGCAGGTCAGCGACATCGCGGTCGATCTTTCGGGTGAGCGTGTCGTCGCGGCGAAAGGCCTCGAGGTGGACTATGACGTGTTCCAGTTGATCTCCAAGGGAGTGATCCTCAGCGAAATCAAGCTGATCGAGCCGCAGATCACGCTCGAACGGGATGGCAACGGCTGGAACGTGAATCAGCTGGTAAAGAAGCAGGAAAAGGAAGCCAATCGTGAAGGACCCCGGCGGCCGATCGATCTCCAGGCGATCGAAATCGCCGATGGCCGGGTCACGATCGCCGATCACAAGGAGGCGGATGGATACCGCCTGCCGCGCGTGATCGAAGACCTGGATCTCAAGGCCTCGTACGCCTACGCGCCGGTGCACTATTCGGTGGTGATCGATCGCGCCAGCATGCGCACCACTACGCCGCAGCTGGCGCTGACCGCGCTGACCGGGAAGATCGCGGTCCGCGACGACAACCTCTACGTCGAGTCGATGTCGATCAGCACGACCGAGAGCTCTCTCGAGATCGAGGGGGTCGTCGAAGACTACCTGTCGACACCACTGCTGAAGATCACGACCACCGGGAAGGTCTCTCTGCCTGAAGTGGGGCGCGTGCTGCCGGCGGCCGGCGAATTTGCACTCCACCCGCAGTTCCACGTCAAGGCATCGGGCCCGGCCGACAATCTCCTGCTCGATCTCGATGTGCAGTCGGAGACCGGCAACGTCCGCGGGAAGCTCACGACCGACGTGAAGGCTCCAGACTTCGCCGTGCGGGGCGATGTCGACGTGGAGCGGCTCGACCTCGCGCCCATTCTGAAGAGCCCGGCGCAGCGGAGCGATATCACCGGTCAAGCCCGGGTGGATCTGCGATTCGCCAGCGCGCCGGCGTCGAAACCATTCGGGGATCGCATCGCCGGCTCGTTTGCGTTCCGGGGCCCGACCGTACTGGCGGCGGGGTATAAGGCGAAGAACGTCAAGGCCACGGGCACGTTCGCCGAGGGACGCATCAACCTGGACGCCAGCGCCGCCGCGTACGGAGGAACCGGGACGGCGAAAGGGTTCGTCGGGCTGGCGGCGCCGGGACGTCCGGTCGCGTTCGATCTGCGCGGCAGCGCTGATCGAGTCGACCTTCGAAACCTGCCGGCACGGCTCGGGGTTCCAAAGCTGACGACTGATCTGTCCGTCGCCGAGTACCACGTCGCTGGAACCGGGAGAGCCGTCACCGGTACGGCGATGCTTCATCGATCGACGGTTGAAGGCGCCACGCTGGCCGAGGGCACGTCGGGCGATTTCCGGACCGGCCCTCATGGCGTCGAGTACTCGGCGCGCGGGAGCGCATCCGATCTCGACCTGCCGCGGATCGGCCGGGTTCTCAAGATCGCGGCGCTCGACAAGCCCTCTTACGACGGTCGGGTGAACGGCGATTTCGACGTTCACGGGATAGTGCCGCCGGCGCGCCGCGGCGCGAAGGCGTCCCGTGCCCGGGACATCACCGTCGACGCGCGCGGGACTCTTCGCGACTCGACGATCATGGGCGGGCGGCTGCCGCAGCTGACCTACGAGACCCACCTCGCGAACAATGCGCTCTCGGTGACGGCCGATGGCCGGTTCGAATCGTTCAATCCCGCCACGCTGGCGAACCGCCAGGCGCTGGACGGCGAAATCAACGGCACGCTGAAGGGGAGCTTTCAGATTGCGGACGTGTCCGCGCCGATGACTCCCGCGGCGATAACCGCGGACGCCACGGTGGCGCTGGAGAAATCATCCATCGGCGGTCTCGCCATCGACACGGCACGGGTCGAGGGCAAGTACGCCGCGGAAGTGGCCGATCTGAAGACACTGCAGGTGAGCGGGCCCGACGTCAAGGTGGATGCCTCGGGACGTGTCGCGCTGGATCAGACGTCTGCGTCGGACCTGAAGTACCACGTCGAAGCGATCGATCTCGGCGAGCTCGGTCGTCTCGCGGGTCAGAGCGATTTGTCCGGTTCGGCGGTTCTCGACGGAGCGATCACGGGCAACGCCCGGTCGCTGCAGACGACCGGGGCGCTCGACGGGAGCAATCTCGGGTATCGCGACAACTCGGCGCTCGACGTCAACAGCCGGTATTCGGTGAGCGTGCCCGATCTGGAATTCAAGAAAGCGCATGTCGAGGCCGATACCACCGCGACGTTGATCAAGGCCGGCAACGTCGAGCTGAGCGCTGTCACAGCGAAGACCACTTACGAGGGACAGCGCCTGCAGTTCACGACGAACGTCAAGGAACAGCAGCGGGAGCTGGATGCGACGGGCGAGCTGATTCTTCACCCCGATCATCAGGAGGTCCACCTTCCGCAGCTGGCACTCAGGACGCAGGGCATCGAATGGCGGTCCGCATCCGGTGCAGAAGTGACCGTCAAGTACGGCCAGGACCGCGTCCAGATCGACAACCTGCGGCTGACGAGCGGCGATCAGGCATTGACGGTGAACGGCGCGTTCGCGGTGCAGGGGGAGTCGCCGGCGGGGGAGATCAAGGTCCAGGCCGCCAACGTCGATCTGCAGCAGGTCGAGAAGCTGCTGCTCATGAATCGTGGCCTTGCCGGAAGGCTGTCCGCCGACGCGACCATCTCGGGAACGCTGAAGAACCCGATCGTCGATGGCCATGCCGGGATCACCAGCGGGGCATTTCAGAACTACAAGTACGAGTCGCTCAACGCAGACGTGGACTATACCGACAATCGCGTCGACATCGACGCCACGCTCCAGCAGTCAGCGACCGAATCGATCACCGCAAAGGGCTCGGTTCCGATGACGCTGTTCAAGCGGAGTCCGGGAGGTCACGTCGCCGCGACCGAGGGCGACCGCGTCGACGTGCGGGTGACGACGTCCGCGCTGAACCTCGGGATCATCCAGGCGTTCACCACGCAGGTGACTAACGTGGCCGGCACGCTCGAGGCCGACGTGCACCTGACCGGGTCCGGTGAGGATCCGCATGCCCAGGGGCACATCGACATCAAGGGGGGCGCGTTCGGGCTGCCCGCCGGTGGGGTGTCGTACTCCGGCCTGAACACCCGGATCGACCTCGAGCCCGACAGGATTCACCTGCAGAAATTCGCGATCCTCGATGAGCATGGCCAGCCCCTGAACGTGTCGGGTGAGCTCGCCGTCCACGCGCGGCAAGTCGGTGCCGTGAACCTGGCGATCGACTCCGACAATTTCGAAGTGATCGACAACGAGCTTGGCGACATCGATCTGGACTCCACGCTGACGGTCACCGGCGAGCTCCGCCGACCCAAGGTCGGCGGCACGATCCGGGTCGAAGCCGGCAGACTGGAAGTCGATCAGATCCTGCAGCTGTTCTATGACCCCTACGCCGTCGAGGAGCTTCCGACGATTGCGACGACCGAACCCCCCGCCGAGGGCGTGAGCGCGCAGGAGGCGACCAGAAGCGCGCTGCGGCGTGCGGAAACGACACCGGCGGTGCCCGGCACACCTGCGCAGCCCGAAGGAGAGAGCGCTCCGGCGCCAGGCGGAGCCTTCGCCCCGGTGGAACTCGACGTGCGACTGAGAATCCCTGACAACCTCGTCCTGCGCGGCAAAAGGCTAAGGCCTGGTGGTCCGAACGCCGCGGCGATTGGCGACATCAACATCACCATTGGCGGCGATCTCCAGATCGTGAAGCCGGCTGACGGCCAGGTGCTGCTGCTCGGGAGTGTCGAGACGGTGCGTGGCACCTACGCGTTTCAGGGGCGCCGCTTCGACCTGCAGCGCGACGGGACTCTCCGGTTCATGGGTGAACCGCAGATCAACCCGGCGGTCGACATCACCGCGACTCGGACCATTCCGAATACAGGGGTCGAGGCCCGGGTTCGCATCCAGGGAACCGTGAAGGCGCCGCAGCTGTCGCTGACCAGCACGCCACCGCTCGAGGAATCCGACATCCTCGCGCTGATCATCTTCAACCGGCCGGTGAACGAGCTGGGCACCGGCGAGCGTGCCTCCCTGGCCGAGACCGCCGGCGGCATCGCGACCGGATTCCTCGCCGCGCCGCTCGGCGAATCGATCGGCAAGGCGCTCGACCTCGATCTGTTCGAGATTTCGACGATGACGGATGAAGGAGAGCTCGGCGCCGGCGTCACCCTCGGCCAGCAGATTGGCGACAGGGCGTTCATCAAGATGCGGCAGCAGTTCGGCGAGCGGAACATCACTGAGTTCCTGCTCGAGTATCAACTCGCCGACTTCATGCGCGTTCAGACCACGGCCGCGCCGGAAACGTCGGGCTCGGCCAACCGGATCGGGCAGCGCAGAGTCGAGCGGGCGGGGATCGATTTGATTTTCTTTTTCAGTTACTGAGTTTCCAGTTCCCAGTTAGCTCTTTCTGGCAACTGGCAACTGGCAACTGGCACCCCGTCAGTGCCTCCCGAGCAGCGCCACCTCAACCCTCGCGTCGTTGAAGCACGCGCCTCCCGCGACGTCCGTCAGCGTGTCGGGCACCAGCGCATTCGATGTCGAGCCGTTGTAGGTGCTCTTCCGCCACAGACCTTTCGGCAGTGAGACTGTGCCGCGGCGGATGTCCTTGTTCAGGGCCAGAGGCACCTGTACTTCCCCGAGATCGTTGAACACGCGCACCGGGTCGTCCTGCGCGAGGCCCCGGGCCGCGGCGTCTGCCGGATTCATCTGCAGCATGGCCGCGCGCTCGCGGAGCTCGCCGAGCATTGAAGACACCGTCTTCTCGCTGGCTGGCGAGATCAGCGCAAGGGGATAGCGCTCGGTGGCCGGATCGCTTCGATACGCGTAGAAGCCGCCCGGCGCCTGTGCGTCGAGCTCCGGCGGGCACAGATGTACTTTGCGATCGGACGTGAGCGGGAACACGTCGACGAACTGGATGGGAGCGCCGCCGTACGGTGGCGTGATCGAACCGCGCTCCAGCAGTTCGGAGCCGAGCGCGCCGGGCAGACGGCCGGCGATGCGCAGCAGGGTGTCGGTTTCCTCCTCGGCCGTCCCAACCCCCACGCGTTCGGCGAGCTCCGCGAACACCTCGGGGTTCGTGCGCGATTCACCCACCGGCTCGATCGCGGGCCGGACCAGCTGAAGACCGATTGACCCGTAGGCCCTGGCGATATCGTAGTTCTCGAGGAACGTCGTCGCCGGCAGGATCACGTCGGCGAATCGCGCGGTGTCGGTGAACACCTGATCGAACACGACCGTGAACAGCTCCTGTCGTTGCAGGCCCTGCAATACCCGGTTCTGATCGGGCATCGTCGCCAGCGGGTTGCAGTTGTAGACGAACAGCAGATCGATCGACGGGTTGTCGTATTCGAGCAGCGCGCGGCCAAGGTGGTTCATGTTGACGACGCGTGACTGCGGCTCGGGAGTATCGTTCATCCAGGCCGCGGCCTTGATCCCCAGCGTCGCCGAGTTGCTCATCGAATAGCCGCCGCCGCGGACCCCGAACTTGCCGGCGACCGCGGGTAGCGCGAGAACCGCCGCCGCTGCGCCGCCGCCGTTCCGATTGCGCTCGAGACCCCAGCCGCAGCGGACCAGCGCTGGCGAAGAAGTGACGTACATCTCGGCGAAGCGGCGGAGGTCGGCAACGTCAATCTCCGCCTCGGCCGCGGCGCGCTCGAATGTCCACGGTTGGGCGCGCGCACGCAGCTCCTCGGCACCAGTGGTGTGCTCGGCCATGAAGGCGGTATCTGCGTGGCCTTCTTCGAACAGAAAACGATGCAAGGACAGCGCAACAGGCAGATCGGTGCCGGGCCGGACCGCCAGGTGCAGATCCGCCTGACGCGCCAGTGAGGTGGCTCGCGGATCGACGACCACCAGGCGCGCGCCGGCCTTTTGTGCCTCTTTCAGGTACGGCACGAGGTGAATACCGGAAGCTGCGGGGTTGACGCCCCACAGCACGATCAGTTGTGCGTGCGGGTAATCGAGATAGGTGACCGCCGCCATCTTGCCGTAGAGGCCGAGGTTCGCCGCGCCGGTCGGCGCCGCGCACACCGTCCGGGCCAGCCGCGAGGTGCCCAGGCCTCGGAACAGGACGGCATCGTTCGTGTCCTGTGTGAGCAGTCCGTTCGACCCGCCGTAACAGAACGGCAGGATCGCTTCGGCGCCTTTGGAGTCGCGAATCTCGATCATGCGCCGCGCGATCAGGTCGAGCGCCTCGTTCCAGGTGACCCGCGCGAACGTGCCGTGCCCTTTGGCTCCCTGCCGGACCACCGGATAGAGCAGGCGATCCTCACCGTAGACGCGATCTCCGAAGCGGCGGACCTTGCCGCAGATGAACCCGCGCGTCACGGCGTTGTCCTTGCCGTCGGTCGCGCCGTCGATCTTCACGACGCGGCCCTGTTCGACGGTGACGTCAACGGCACACGAGTCCGGACAGTCGAGCGGACAGGCGGTTCGGACGGTCGAGTGCCCCCACGTTTCAGTCTGACGCATACGGACGATTATCTCAGGCAACGCTCAACGATCCAACGATCCAACGGTCCAACGATCCAAGGGGTACAGCTCGAGCGAGACGGGTGAAAAAAGCACCAACAAGCCTGTTGGCACGTATTCACCCGTCTCGCCCGGACTCTTTCCGTTGGATCGTTGGTCGTTGACGTTGAGCTGTTGCCCTACCGCTCAGTAATGTCCGTGCCTTCTCCGCCCGCGCCCATGTCGATGCCGGTGGCGCCAGAGTGCCGCTCGCCTTCCTCCCGGCTCAATGGCTCTTCGTCTTCCCGCGCCCGTTCACGACGTCGGCGTGGCGATTCGGGATCGGACGAGGCACTCGGATCACCCGGCATCTTCGGGACAGGTGAACCGCCGAGTCCAAGAACATCACCGGTCTGTGTGGGTGACGGGGATTCATCCGTATCGTTGACGTGCCGGCTCTCGTCGTGTCGATCCATGTAGTCGCCTCCATCGGCTAGTACGAGCAAGCAAGGTGCCAGCCTGGGTTACACTGAGCCGCCGCGAACGCAGCCATAACCGGACATGCGGAGGGGCGAAGCCTCACCGGTAGAACGTCAGGCGCGCCACGGGCGCGCCCCACCGGAGCGGAGTGGGGGAGGGGTCCCCGCGAGCGACGGTGTAGGGGAGTCCGAGGGGCGAAGCCTCTCCGATAGAACGTCAGGCGCGCCACGGGCGCGCCCCACCGGAGCGGAGTGGGGGAGGGGTCCCCGCGAGCGACGGTGTAGGGGAGTCCGAGGGGCGAAGCCTCTCCGATAGAACGTCAGGCGCGCCACGGGCGCGCCCCACCGGAGCGGAGTGGGGGAGGGGTCCCCGCGAGCGACGGTGTAGGGGAGTCCGAGGGGCGAAGCCCCTCGGATCAAATTGGAGGACAAATGACTTTTGCCGAGCGCGTCGTCGGAGCCCTGAAGCTGGATGCCAATACCTTCGAGGATATCGAGCGCGATACCACGGCAATGGGGCAGGCGGTGGGGATCATCGCGCTTGCAGCCGTCGCGAGCAGTCTCGGCAGTATCTGGTACCTGGGCTTCGGCAGGATTCTGTTTGCTGTCCTGATCTCGATCTGTGCTTACCTGCTATGGGCGGTCCTGGTGTGGGTCGTCGGGACCAAAGTCATGCCCGATCCCCAGACGAAAGCGGATTTCGCAGAGACGTTTCGGGTAATTGCGTTTGCGTCGGCGCCCGGGCTTTTCGGTGCCATCAGCATCATTCCCATTCTCGGCACGGTCATCGCGTGGTTGCTGACGCCGATCATCTGGCTGTGGTCCATGGCGGCCATGGTCATCGCCACCAGGCAGGTGCTGGACTACACCGAGACCTTCAAAGCCGTGATTGTCGTCCTCATCGGGTTCGTCGTCTATCTGGTGTTCTGGGGCACGATGATGATGCTGACGTTCGGGGCAGCGCTGATGGGCGGATTCATGTCCCGATAGGAGCATGATGTTCAGGTAGACGGAACCGGCGCATCGCATCGGTGTCTCAAGGGGGGAGCGTTCGCGCTCCGGTGAGGAAGGAGTTCCTCGATGCGCTGGTTCATGCTCCCCGTGTCGGCTGCCGCTCATGTTGCTGCGTTCCTCATGACGTTAATCGTGCCGCTCGCAACCGGCGTTGAAGCGCCAGCCCCCTGGCCATCTGGCCGCGCGACCGACTTCATCGCGGCCGCGCCGGCCCCGCCGCCACCGGTGTTGCGGACGGTCTCCATTACTGCGAGAGACAACGCCGCGCCCATTGCGGCCGCGGACACTATCGCACCCCCGACACCCGAGGTGACGACGGCCGGACCAGTGGTCGACGGCGTGGCTGACGATGTCGGAGTCCCGACCGGTGTGATCGGCGGCGTCCCGGTTGAGGCGTTCGCCTCGCCCGCGCTGCTGCCGTCCCCGCCGCCAGCGCCGGCGCCTCCGGCCGCCTACCGCCCGGGTGGCGTCATCCGGGAGCCGCGCAAGCTCGTGGATGTCGCGCCGATCTATCCCGACATTGCCCGGGCGGCGAAGGTCGAGGGGCTGGTAATCCTCGAGGCAACCATCGACGAGCGAGGGCTCGTCATGGACGCGCGCGTCCTGCGCTCGGTGCCGCTGCTCGACGCCGCGGCCCTGACCGCCCTCAAACAGTGGCGGTACAGTCCAACGCTTCTCAACGGCACTCCGGTGCGCGTCCTGATGACCGTGACTTTCCGCTTCAGCCTCGACCGCGACCTGTGACGGCGCTCGCCGCGTTGCTGCTCGTCCTCCAGGTGGCGCCACCCGCTCCCGCGACCGCGGTCGATCCCGCGATCGCGGCGGTGGTGACGCGCTTCTACGAAACGCAGGAGAAAGAAGACATCGAGAGCTACCTCGCTCTCTGGAGCTCGAGCGCCGCGTCGCCGCAGCGCAGGGCACAAGTGCAGTACGTCTTCGAACAGGGCGATGACGTGTTCGCCGACATCGTCATAGCGCAGGCGTCGATCAAAGGTGAGGTCGCGCGGCTGCGGGTCAATGGGCGACGGACCAGGACCGTGCCGAGACCATCGGGCGGAGCCCCGCTCGTGATGACGTCGCCGATGAGCGTCGCGATTACTCTCGAGCGCATCGGCGGCGAGTGGAAGCTGCTGAGCGAGGGGCCTGCGGCCGATCACGTCGCCGAAGTCCTGCTCGACGCGCCGTCGGATGCCGAGCGGGAGACGGTGCTCGCAGCGGAGTCCGATATTCCCGGACAGCAGGTCCTGAGCGCGCTGGCGCGAATCGCCGGAGCCGCTGCCGTGCGCCAGGACTACCCGCGCGCCCAGAGCGTGTACGGGACGTTCGTCTTCGTCGCGCGCCGCGGGGGATTCAAGAAGGAAGAAGGAGAGGGACTGCAGAACATCGCGAACGCCCTCTACTTCCAGCGCAAGTACCCTGAGGCACTGACCGCGTACGAGCAGCGGCTCACCCTCGAGCGCGAGCGGCAGGACGACGGGGGGATTGCGGCCGCGCTGGCGGGGATTGGCACGATCAAGTACTCCTACGCTGAATACACCGAGGCCCTGGCGCGCTATCAGGAGGCGCTCGCGCTCCACGAGAAAACAGACGACGTCGCGGGAATCGCGTTCGTGTCGCTGAGCATCGGCAACATCGGGTTTTTGCAGGGAGATTTTCCGGCCGCGATCGCCGCGTATCGCCGCGCTCTCGATTTGAACAAGACGATGTTCAATGCCGATGGCGAGTCGCGTGCGCTCGAAGGTCTGGGACGGGTCTACAGCGCGCAGGGCGATTACGCGGGCGCTCTGGGAGCGTTCGAGGCCGTGCGAACCGACAAGCGCCTCGCCACCGCTCGCGGGCGCCTCGCGCCGGTCGCGCAGAACATCGCCGAGGTCCATTTTCGCCTCGGCAACCTCGACGCGGCGCGTGCGAGCTTCGAGGAGAGTCGCGGTCACTTCGAGGCAATCAGCGACCTGCCCAACGTCGGGCGAGTGCTGCAGGGGCTCGCGCTGACCGAGCTGGTCGCCGCGCGGTTTCCCATCGCGGAGGACCTTTACAAGCGCAGCAGCGCCATCTGCGCGAAGGCCGAGGACAACGACTGCGCGGCGCGTGCCGTTGCCGGCCTCGGCTTCGCCCAGATGGCGCAGGACAGGTTCTGGGAAGCTGCGACCTCGTATCGGCAGGCGATTGACGCCTTCAAGAACCTGGAGCTGCGCGAGGAGATGGCGCGATCCGAGATCGGGCTGTCCGAGGCGCTCGCAGGCGCAGCCGACTATGCAGGTGCGATCTCGGCTGCGGCGGATGCGCGTCGCGAAGCGGTCGGGATCGAAAACGACGACGTGCTCTGGCGGGCGTTGACGGCCGAGGCTCGCGCGGTCCGCCGGCTCGGCGATCGGCCTCGCGCGCTCGGCGTGGCGCGGGCCGCGAGCCTCACGCTGGATCGGCTGGAGGCCGCGGCGCTCGATCGTCCGGCGTCCAGCCTGCCGGCTGACGCTACCCGCGCCTTCTCGACGTTTGCCATCCTTCAGGCTGAGAGCGGAGACGTGGCCGGTGCATTTGCCACCGCTGAGCGGCTCCACTCCACTCAACTCCGGGCGTCGCTCGCGATCAACGAGCGCGATATCGCGCCGGGGATGACGCCGGAAGAGCGTGAAGAGGAACGCCGTCTGGCCACGCTGGTCGCCACCTTCAACGCCCGGATCACGCGCGAGAGAAAGCTGCCGAAACCGGACCCCGAGAGGCTCGCCTCGCTCCGGCAGTCGCTGGCCGACGCGACCATCGAACGCCGCGCGTGGATGCAGCGGCTGTTCGAACGCCTTCCCGATCTCGCCCGCTGGCGCGGACTGGCGCCGCCGACCCCGCCAGATCTCGCGCCACTGCTTCAGCCCGGCAGTCTCCTGTTGTCGTTCGTCCTGGATGATGAGGATCTGCTCGTGCTGAAGGCGGCGCCACCGCCTGCGGCGGAAAGCGACGACAGGAACGCGCCTGCCAGCCCTGCACTCGAAGCTCACGTCGTGTCGCTGAAGCGCCGTCAGATCGCCGAGTTGACCGCGGCGATGCAGCAGCCGGCGGCACTGGCCGATCCAGCCGCCTGGAAGAGGAAGGCCTCCGAACTGGTCGCGCTGTTGCCTCCGGCGCTGGTGGCACGGCTCGACTCGGCGTCGCAGGTCATGATCGTTCCTCACGAGGTGCTCTGGCGTGTGCCGTTTCAGGCGTTGCCGTCTGGCGATGGCTACCTGGGCGATCACGCGACGATCGTTCTCGCCGGATCGGTCGCCATGCTGCGCCGCGCGGCCGACCGAGAACCTGTAACCGGCGGCGCGCTTGTCATGGTCGGCGCTCCGCAACTCGGGCAGCCGAGGGTCGATCGGATGAAACTGGTTGCGCCAGCCTGGACGCTGCGCACTTCGGATGAGGGACAAAACGAGATCGACGCCGGCAGCGGCGGCGTGACTGACAGCAAGGAAGTGCTGATTGGGGCGGCGGCTACCGAGCGCGCATTGCGTGAAGCGCTACCCCGCGCGAGCCGCATTCATATCGCGGCTCCATTCAGGATCAACGCCGCGAGCCCGCTGTTTTCGTCGATCGTGCTGACGGAACCTGCTCCCGCCGCCGCACCGCCTCAGGAACCCGCGGCTCCGGCGGTCCCTCCTGCCGGTGCCACGACCGCCTCGACCGACGATGGTGCGCTCGAGTTGAGGGAAGTGATGAACCTGTCAGTGCCGGCTCGTGTGGGGGTGCTGTCGGACGGCGCTGCGACGTCGATGCGTGACAGCGCGCCGGCGACGTCGGTGGTGGAGTGGGGATGGCTCGCCGCCGGTGTTCCGTCGCTCGTGCTCCCGCGATGGTCGGTCCCGCCGCCGGCCCGCGACCGGCTGATGACGGAGTTCCACAGGCGGCTCCAGGCCGGTGAGGCCCCGGCTTCCGCGCTGTCGGAGGCACAACGGCTGTTGCGATCCACGCCTGAAACCGCGGCACCGATCCACTGGGCCGGCTGGATGCTGGTCGGCGCGGGACGGTGAGGTGAGGGTAGGACAGGGTACACGCGGAGGGCAGGGCCTTTAGGCCCTGCCCGGCCGAGCCGGCAGGCGTCGCGGGCGGTCCGGGAAGAAATCGCGCCCCCTCGCAACCTCGATGACGTTCTTCGCCGCCCCGATTCCGGGCAACGCGTTCAGGCCGGTGTCGAGCGCGCCGCTGATCACACCCTTCCGCCTCATCGTCGCGATGACGGTTGCCGCCGCGATCGCCGCCCCCAGAATCGGAATCGATCGGGAAACCCGCCGCGACAGCCGCGCCGCGCCCCAACGAGCGAGATGTTCGGTCACTGCCATGTACGGATTATGTGCAATCGGCATACCCGGGATATACACCACCCCCTAGCCACCGCAAGGCAGATTAGAGGACTATCGGCTATGCCTCGTGTGGTGATTGTTGGTGGCGGGTTCGGTGGCCTGTATGCAGCCCGTGCGCTGCGGCGGGCGCCGGTCGAGGTGACGGTCGTGGACCGTCGCAACCACCATGTGTTTCAGCCGCTGCTCTATCAGGTCGCGATGGCGGCACTGTCGCCCGGGGACATTGCCTCACCGATCCGCTGGATCCTGCGGCGCCAGAAAAACGTGGATGTCATCCTCGCCGAGGCGACCGGCTTCGATCTCGCGGCGAACCGCCTCATCCTCAAGGACGGCGTTCTCGACTACGACTACCTGATCGTCGCGTCCGGGGCGACCCACGCCTACTTCGGTCATGACGACTGGCGCCGGACGGCGCCCGGGCTCAAGACATTGGAGGATGCGCTCGAGATTCGCCGGCGCGTGCTGATCGCATTCGAACGCGCGGAGCGGGAGACGGATCCGGCCCGGCGTGCCGCCGAGCTGACGTTCGTCTTTATCGGAGGAGGCCCGACCGGCGTCGAAATGGCCGGCGCGCTGGCCGAGATCGCACGGCATTCGCTGGCGCGGGATTTCCGTCACTTCGATCCGGGATCAGCTCGTATCGTGTTGATCGAGGGTGGTCCCGCAATCCTGAGCGCCTTCCCGGAAGATCTGCAGCGGGCGGCCATGAAAGATCTCCAGCGCCTGGGTGTCACGGTCCGCACCAATTCGATCGTGACCAGCGTGTCACCCGGTGTGGTCTCGATCGGCAGCGAATCGATCCGGGCGGAAACCGTGTTGTGGGCCGCCGGAGTAGCGGCCTCACCGCTTGGCGCGGCGCTCGGCGCGCCGCTCGATCGTGCAGGACGGGTGAAGGTGCTGCCGGATCTGACGATTCCCGGGACGCCGAATGTCTTCGTGATCGGCGATCTCGCGACTCTGGCTGGCGACGATGGCCGACCGTTGCCGGGCGTGGCGCAGGTCGCGATTCAGATGGGGAAGCATGCCGTCCACAACATCCTTCGCGCAATCGAGCATCAGCCGCTGCGGCCGTTTCACTATCATGATCTCGGAAACATGGCCACGATTGGCCGGGCATCGGCGATTGCCGACTTCGGGCGCTTCCGGTTGAGCGGTTTGCTGGCCTGGCTGGCCTGGCTCTTCGTCCACATCCTCAATCTGATCGGTTTCCGGAATCGTCTCGTCGTGCTCGTCCAATGGGCCTGGGCGTATTTCACGTACCAGCGAGGCATCCGCCTGATTGCCGGTGGCGACGATTCCGCCTGATTCGAAAGCCGGTGGGCCGCGTGTCCACGCCGCTGGCCTGCTCGCGATCGTGCTCGCGCTCGCCGCCGCCCTTGTGCCGCTGCCGCCGGAGCTGGTCGAGCGCGCGTACTCGCATGGCTTGTATCGCCGCCTTCAGCCGGCCGTTTCGTCGATCTCCGAGCTGAGTCCGATCGCCTTGCTCGATGCGGCCGCGGCTGTTCTCCTGATGGCCCTGATCGTCGCCTCTGTTCGGCGCTACCGATCGTCCGGGTTGCGGACCGCCGTCTCTCGGATGTTGATGACGAGCCTGGTCGCGGCGGCGGTCATCTATCTGTGGTTCCTGCTGTTCTGGGGATTCAACTACCGCCGGTTGCCGCTCGAGCAGAAGCTCGCCTACGATTCGTCGCGCATCACCCGCGAGCATGGCGTGCAGCTTGGCCGCCTGGCGGTCGAACGGGCCAATGCGCTGGTCGAGGACGCCAGAGTCGCGCCGATCGACACGGGCGCGCTTCTCGGTGCGCTGAGAAGCGTGCAGGCGCACCTTGGCGAACGGCCGTTGACGGCGGCGCCTGAACCGAAACGGTCTCTCCTGGCACTCTACTTCCGCAAGGCGGCGATCGACGGGATGACCGATCCGTTCTTCCTCGAGATCGTCGTGAACCCGGATCTTCTGCCGTCGGAGCGGCCGTTCGTGATCGCGCACGAATGGGCCCACATTGCCGGCTTTGCCGACGAGTCCGAAGCCAACTTCATCGCGTGGCTGACCTGTTTGCGGGCCTTGCCCGCAGCGCAATACAGCGCGTGGCTGTCGGCCTACCAGCACATCTCCGGCGGCCTGCCTCTCGAGGATCGGCGAACACTCGCCGGAGCCCTGAGCCCGGCGGTGCGGGCGGATCTGATTGCCGAGCGCGAGCGCTTCAACCGTTCGAGCCCGGCCGTGCGCACTGCGGCACGAGGCGCGTACGACACCTACCTTCGCGCGAACCGGATCGAAGAGGGCATCGCCAACTACAACGCGGTCGTCCGGTTGATGCTGGGTACGTCGCTGGATGCCGACTGGAATCCCCGTTTGCGCTGAAAAAGCGGGCGCAGCATTTGCAAACTCCGAAGATCTGACGGGCTGGGCAGGGCTCAGCGCGGGGGATCGAGTGGATCGAGGTCGTGACGGCTCACCGGGATGGAAGACCGGCCGGTTCGGAGATCGTCAGGCTGTACGTCCGGATGGGCCGGGACGATCTCGATGGGGAGCCAGCGCCGCCAACCGCAGTCATGGCAGCGATACGGCTGGCGATCGGTCAGGCGGTGGCGCAGGGCTTCGAGGAAATTTTTCAGACGCGACGGGAAGACGCGGGTCGAATCACATGAGGGACACTTCATTCGGGACGATCGGCCGCGCGCATCCTAACACAGCCCCGGGGGCCGCCCGGGGATGACGAGCGCATTCGAGAGCCTTGCCGCGCCCATCCCGGCCGAGTCCGCGAAAGCCGCGGGACTGCGCCACACGACTGACGCCAGCCCCGGCATCCGCCGGATTCGGAGAGGCCGCGCCTTCACCTACGTGGACGCCGAGGGGAGACGGGTCCGGGCGGCAGCCGAGCTCGCACGGATCCAATCGCTGGTGATTCCACCGGCCTGGAGCGATGTGTGGATCTGTCCTGACCCGCGCGGACACCTCCAGGCGACCGGCCGGGATGCCCGCGGCCGGAAACAATATCGCTATCACCCGAAGTGGCGTGTCGTGCGGGACGAGACCAAATACGACCGCGTGATCGGATTCGCGAAGGCGCTCCCCGTCATCCGCCGGACGACATCCGGCCACTTGCGCAGGCAGGGGCTGCCGCGTGAAAAGGTCCTCGCCACCGTGGTGCAGTTGCTCGAGAAGACCCTGATCCGCGTGGGCAACGACGAGTACGCGCGATCGAATCGATCCTACGGATTGACGACGATGCGGGACGGGCACGTGGAGGTGAAGGGCCACCGGGTCCGGTTCTCGTTTCGCGGGAAGAGCGGCGTCGAGCACGAGATCGATCTGAACGACCGTCGCCTGGCGCGAATCGTCAGGCAATGCCGGGACCTGCCGGGGTACGAGCTCTTTCAGTACATCGACGAAAACGGTCAGCGTCAGACGGTGGGGTCGGAGGAGGTCAATGCCTACCTGAAGGACATCACCGGACAGGACTTGACGTCGAAGGACTTCCGGACGTGGGCGGGCACGGTGCTGGCGGCCCAGTTGTTGCGCGAATTCGAAGCGTTCACCTCGAATGCCGAGGCGAAACGCAACATCCTTGCGGCGGTCGAGATGGTGGCCAGGCGGCTGGGCAACACGAAAGCCGTGTGCCGGAAGTGCTACATCCACCCCGCCGTCCTCGACGCCTACATGGATGGTTCGATGCTCGAGACGATTGCGCAGCGCGCGCGAAAGGTCTCACGCGCCGTCGATCGGCTGACGGCTGGCGAAGCGGCCGTGCTCCGTCTATTGAAGCAACGGAGCACCAGAAGTTCGCGACCGCGGAAGGCGAGCTGATCGACGGGGACGAACTGGAGGAGTCTTTCGGTGATTTCTACAGTGTCAAATCCCAAGCTCCAGGCTCCAAATCCCAAGAGACTCCCAATTTCCAAATCCCAAACCAAATCCCAAACCAGTTCTCAAATCCAAATCCCACGCCGATTGGAGTTGGAGGTTGGGAGTGCGTTGGAGCTTGGAGCTTGGAGCTTGGGATTTGTCACTAGCGTCTGCTGATGTGGATCCCCCCGTTGGTGCCTTCCAGCCGGATCGGCGGACCGCCGCCATTCAGCCGGCCCTCGAGCCGCCGGCGGCTGGATTCGGTGGTCTCGAGTGACAAGCCATCCGCGCTGATGCCGCCGTTGGTCACACTCGCACTGATCGTCCCACGGGCATCGTTGGGCAGCCGCAGCTTGATGCCGCCATTGGTGCATCCCAGCCTGACGCCATGCTCGGCGATCCGGGTGACGTCCACCTCCACGCCGCCGTTCGTCGTGTTCGCCTCGATCGGACCCCCGATGTCCCGCCCGACGATGCCGCCGTTGGTGGTTTCGGTCTTGATGCGTCCGGTCAGTCCGGTGACCTCGATCCCCCCGTTCACGGTGGTGAAGTCCACTTCCGCGGCTGCGGGAACCTTGAGCGTATATCGCACCTCGGTCCCGCCCATGTGAAACATCTGTCCGCCACGCGGCAGCCTGGTTTCGATTTTGACCAGGCTGTCAGTGGAGCTGTCGAGGATCTCGATCCGGCCGAGCGCTTCCTTTGCCGCCTCCGGCGTGCCCGCCCGCGCGCTTTTCAACGCCACGATCTCGACCGTATTGCCTTCCCCAGGCTGGACCTCGATTCGCCCGTTCACGTTCCGGACCTCGACCCGCCCGCCAGGCGCGAGCTGATAGGACTTCCGCCACTCGGCGGTCTCGTGCGCCTTGAGATCGGCGGTAACGATGTCGCAGCCGGAGACGGCGAGCAGCAGGACCGGCAGGAGAGCGATGACCGGGCGGCGGGCGATTCGCATCGTGAAACTCCTGAACGCAACTATACGCTTGTCGCGGGTTCGCGGTTCGCGAGAGCCGGCCCCGTCGTAGCGCGAAGCGCGGGGAGCCTGCTCCGCCGTAGCGCGAAGCGCGGGGAGCCTGTCCCGCCGTAGCGCGAAGCGCGAGGAGCCTGCCTCGCCGTAGCGCGAAGCGCGGGGAGCCTGCCTCGCCGTAGCGCGAAGCGCGGAGCCGGAGCCTGCCTCGCCGTAGCGCGAAGCGCGGAGGCGGGTTATGATTCGCGAGCGCAAGCCATGTCCGATCGCAAATACCGCCAACGAGGTTACCAGGACGAGCCGCGCGAGCCGCGCCGGGAGCAGGGGCCTGCGCAGAAGAAGGAGTACACGCCGCGCGGGCAGCCGCCCGATCGGCCGAAGACCTTCAACATGCCGGGCTTCCGTGAGGCGGTGCGGTGCGCGCGCTGCGGAAACGAGTTGATGGCGGCCACCGCCTGGAGCCCTGACGGATCGTGCGCGAGGTGCGGTACGGACCTGCATACCTGTGCCCAGTGTGCGCACTTCGACACGAGCGCGACTTACGAGTGTCAGCGTCCGATCCGCGTACGGATCTCGCCGAAGGACGTCAAGAACACCTGCGCGGAGTTCGAGCCGAAAACGACGGTCGAGCGCGAAACGAAGTCAGTGGCGCCGACCAGCGCGCGGAAGGCCTTCGACGATCTGTTCAAGTGAGCCGTCGCGTCTTCGTCACCGGCGGTACCGGGTATCTCGGCCGCGCGTTGATTGAGACACTGGTCCATCGTGGCCATCACGTGCGCGCCCTGGTCCGCCTGGGCTCTGAATCGAAGGTCCCGCTTGGCGCCGAGCGTGTGACCGGCAACGCGCTCGATTCGAGCGGCTGGGCGGCAACGGTCGCGTCCGCCGACACGCTCGTTCATCTCGTGGGCACGCCACATCCCAGCCCTGCCAAGGCCGCCGAGTTCAAAGCGGTCGATCTACCGTCGATTCGGGCCTCGGTTGCGGCGGCGGTGACTGCCCGCGTCTCGCACTTCGTCTACGTCAGCGTGGCGCACCCCGCGCCGATCATGCACGCCTACATCGCCGTCCGTTCGGAAGGGGAGGCCTTGATCCAGGCCAATGGCCTCAACACCACGATTCTCCGTCCCTGGTATGTGCTCGGAGAGGGACACCGGTGGGCCTACGCGTTGATTCCGCTCTACGCGATCGCCCGGCAGGTCCCGGCCTGGCGCGCGACCGCTGAGAGGCTCGGACTGGTGACGCACGAGCAGATGGTTCGCGCGCTCGTTGCGGCAGTGGAGAACCCCGTGCAGGGTGTGAGGATTGTCGAGGTGCCGGCGATCCGGGCGGGGTTGGGCGGAATGGCCTCGTGAGAAACCACTGGTCGGCGACAGCCGCTACTCAAAACCCACAAGAGGGCAAGGAGATCAGGAGGCTCTACTGTTTTGGGCCGACCTGTTGCGCCGTGAGATAGCGCCGCAGGCCGACCAGTGTCCGCTCGAGCGATTCGCGCGCCACACCTTCGACGGCTCCCGTCGCGAACGGCCGCAGCATGAACGGGATGGCGCGGCTCAGGCTCACCGATTCGCATTCGATCAGCACACCGCCGTTGACCGCCTCATAGCGCCAGTAGGCGTTGAGCCGCCAGAGATACCCGCTGTCGGAACCGGCCTTCAGCTCGCGCTCCTGCGGCGTACCGGCGTCGTCCAGTTGCGCAATTTTCGTGGCGACGCTGCGCGCCGAGGCGCGCGACGAGCCGAGGTGCCGGTACTGCACGTCGTGCTCGGTGTTGTAGGTGACCGTGATGATCTTCGACCGGCGGATTTTCATGTAGATGCGATAGCGGTCGTTGTCGTGGGCCAGCAGCCGCGATGCCAGCACGTCCTCGTAGTGCTGTTGCTCGTGGCCGGCGAGATCGGCGAGCTGCTTCAGCAGCCGCTCCATCGAGACGCCGGGCACGAAGATCGCTCCCGCCCAGTGATGAATCTTGCCGTCCTCGATGGCGGGTTCGCCGTCGCCGGGGCGTGAGGCCTCGATTCGCGACATCGCCACGGTTCCCCGCGTCGCCGTCGATCGCCAGTCCTTCGCGCCGAAGGCATCGAGCGCGAAGAACGGGGCTGCGGTGGCGGTCGCACCCTCGTATCGCATGTCGACCCGCTGCTCGTAGGCCTTCCATGCCTGCACCGTGTGTGCGCGGAGGTCCACCGATCCCGCGTCCTCGCCGGGCGCGGCCGCGAACATCGGCTGCACGGTCAGGACGAGCACCGCGGCCGCAGCAGCGCGGCGGAACACCAGCCACTCGCTGGCGCCGAAGTTCAGCGCCCCGCACGCCAGGATCGAAGCAATGTTGGCGGCGATCGGATCGGCGCCGAGCGAACCGGTGAGCACGCGTGTCAGCATCAGGCTTCCAGCCAGTGATATCACGGCGTTGGCCGCGTGAAACCGCAGCAGGCGAAGAGCGACGCCGGAGCCACGCCCGGCACGCCGGTCCGCCCAGGTCCAGCACTCGTGCCAGCAGAAATTGTGCAGCACGGCAGCTTCGATCCCCGCGGCGGTCGCCCAGAGATAGTGCACGCCTCCGGCGCGAACCAGGACCGCGACCAGGGCCAGCTGGAGGCCTGAACCGAGCGCGCCGACGCCATTGAACCTGATCCAGCGCTGGAAGAGCCCGGCATTCCCCATGCCCGTGAAGGCGCGGGCGGCCGGCAAATCGGCTCAGCCGCGTTTCCGGGCCTCCATTTCCTCCAGCGTTCGTGGCCAGTCCTGCCCGAGCAGGCGCGAAAGGGCCCGGTCCGACAGCAGCCGGCCGCCGGTCTGGCAGCGCGCGCAGTAGTTCGCTTCGTTGTGCGCGTACACGATCCGCTGGACCGGCTCGGCGCAGACCGGGCAGGGCTTGCCGAACTTGCCGTGGACGGCCATCTCCGGGCGGAAGGCGGTCACCTTCTCCGGGAACTCCGCACCGGTCTCCTCCTTGAGCCGCTCCGCCCAGGCCGTCAGCGTCGTCCGCACGAAGTGAAACAACCGTTCCACTTCGTCATCGGTGAGTGACGCCGTCTGTTTCATCGGCGACAACTGCGCGGCGTGAAGGATCTCGTCGGAGTACGCGTTGCCGATCCCGCTGAAGATGCGCGGATCGGTCAACGCGCGTTTGAGGGTGTGGTTCTCGGTGGTGAGCCGCTGTGCAAATCCCGCGAGATCGGTGGTCAGCACTTCGAGCCCGCCAGGATCGTGTTCGCCGACCGCGGACTCGCCGCGAACGATGTGCACGGAGGCCTGCCGCTTCGATCCCTGCTCGGTGAGCAGAAGTGTGCCGCTGGAGAAATCGACGGCAAGGAGCCCGACCTTGCCTGGAATCGCGGCGCCACGTTCGCGCCACCGGAATCGGCCAGCGATCATCAGGTGGACGATCACGAAGAGGTCGTCGTTGAGCCCGAAGACGATCCGCTTGCCGAGTCGCCTCAGCGTATTGATGGTCTGGCCGACGATCGCGGTGATCGGCGGATCGAACGTGCGGACGATGAACGGATTGCCGATGCGAACGGCCTCGATCCGCTGACCGAGCACGCGCGGCCCCAGCGCATGCAGATACAACTCGACGTCGGGCAGTTCGGGCACACAGCGGGTGTACCACGGCGCGCCTGCGGGCTGCAATGTCTGCAAGGCCGCTCCCTGTCACACTGCAGCCGTATCCACGGGTGCGCTTCGCGCTATTCACGACGACACGACGACACGACGACACGACGGCCTTGCGGCGGCGCCTCCGGCGCCTTCGCACAAAGAGCACAAAGTTTCACAAAGGCAACTGGCCGACGTATCAACGGCTCTCCCCGTTGGCGGCGGCGCCGGCCGTTCCGGCCGGCGTTGCAGAAGTGAGACTCGGGCGAGTCGCAAACCGCCGGGTCTTCGCAGGGCGGCTTGCGACTCGCCCGAGTCTCACTCCTGCACCGCGCGAGGCGCGGCGCCGCCAACGGTTGTAGTCCGTCGAAGAGATTACTGGTTTTCTTTGTGATCTGCTCAGAAAATGTCCGTCGAAGGTGGCGCGATCACTAGGCGGCCTCCTGGATGGTGACATGGACGCCTAACGCTTCGAGTTGCTTCAGGTGGCGTCTGATCGTCCGTTCCTTGTTGCGCTGATCGAAATAACTCGGGCCGAGTTCGTGGTACGACCCGCCATCGCGCATCAGGTAGTACGCGATCTCCAGGATCTGGTGCCCGACGGCGACGACCGCTTTCTTGTGGCCGCGGTGGCGCCGAATCCGGAGGTACTGCGCCTGCAGCGCGGTGCCCTTCGCGCGCGAGGCCGCCAGCGCCGCTTGGATCAGAGCCGCACGCAAGTAGCGGTTCCCTTTGCGCGTTTTGCCACTGTGGCGTTTGCCGGCACTCTCGTTCTGCCCCGGACACATGGCGCCCCAGCTACACAGGTGGGCCGCAGCGGGTCATGTCTCCGCCGGTTTCCGCCAGCAGACTGATGGCGCCGACACGATTGATCCCAGGAATCGTGTCAAGAGCCGCCAGCATCGACGCGAAAGGGCCGAGACGCGCCTCGATCTCCGCCATGAGGCGGTCGAGCGCCTCATCAAGGAAGTCGATCTTGGCCAAGACCTGCTCGAGCAGAAAGGCATGATGGGGCCGAAACCGTCCCGTCAGCGCGCGCCGCAGGTCGGGCAGCTTCTTGCGCAGCTTGCCCCGGGCCAGGTCGGCGAGGACCGCCGGGTCGGTCGTGCCCTCGACCAACGCCTGGAGCATCGCGCGGCCGCTGACGCCGATGACGTTGGTGGCCACCGTGCTCAATTTGACGCCGGCGTCTTCGAGCACCTTACAGAGGCGATTCACTTCTTGCGCGCGATCGCGGACTTGCTGCACCCGATACCGCGTCAGGTCCCGCAGTTCGCGAATCGGCGGGGGCGGCACGAAGCTGGCCCGCAACAGGCCACACTCGAGCAGCTGGGCCAGCCACTCGCTATCCTTGACGTCGGTCTTCCGGCCCGGGACCCGTTTCAGCTCCTGCATGTTGATCAACAGCAGCGTGAATCCGTCTTCGAGGACGTAATACACCGGCTTCCAATAGACCCCGGTACTTTCGAGGGCCACCTGCGTCACCCCGTACGCCTGCAACCACTCGCGGAGGGCGATCAGGTCCGGGGTCATCGTCCCAAAGGTGGCGGTCACCACGTCCCGGCCGCCGGTCGGCGACGGGACCCGCACCGTCGCCACCACCGTCGCCTGATGCACATCCAACCCGGCACATCGCGAAATCACCACGTCCATCGCGCCTCCTCTGACCGTCCGGAGGAACTCGACAGCGTCGACTCTGCTCGGCGTGCTCACGGCAACAATACGGGGTTCCTCAAGTTCCCGCGTCAGACTTTGTGCGGACTCGCAGTACCACTCACCAACCGACGTCAGCCGAACGGTCGGCCAAGCCTACGCCCATTTTCATGGGACGGGGTGACGGGACCGCCGTCATGACGACTTTGTGTTCATGGTGTTCTTTGTGCTGCGCCGAAGGCGCGCCGTCGTGTCGTCGACCGTCGTCTCGTCGTAGCGTCGTCCCGTCGTTCGAGGCCGAAGGCCGGCCTCCCGGAGGGCAGCGAAGAGAGCGTGCAGCGAGCGGCCCACGAACGATGACCGACGTGCGAAACTGTGACGCTATGTCACATGGCCGGCCAGGAATTGTTGCTGCGCTTGCGATCATGGGGGTCTCCCTCCTCGTGCCGACGAGCGCTCGGATGCGGGCAGGAGAGCAGTCGTCCCCGGCGAATGGATCGAATGCGCGCGCATTTCAGGATTTGAGATGGCGCAACGCCGGCCCCACGCGCGGCGGGCGCGTGACCGCGATCGCCGGGGTGCGCACGCAGCCGTGCACCTACTACATGGGAGCGACTGGCGGTGGCGTCTGGAAAACAGAGAACTGCGGGACCGACTGGACACCCATCAGCGACGGCCAGATCGCGACCGGATCGATCGGATCGATCGATGTGTCGGAATCCAACCCGAACGTCGTGTGGGTCGGCACGGGCAGCGCCGCGATTCGCAGCAACGTCATCATCGGGCGCGGCGTGTATCGCTCGGCCGACGCCGGCCGCACGTGGCAGTTCATGGGCCTCAAAGACGCCGGTCAGATCGGCGCCATCGTCATTCATCCCACCAACCCGGACATCGTCTGGCTGGCGGCACTGGGATCGCCCTTCGGGCCCAATCAGGAGCGCGGCATTTTCAAGACGGCGGACGGTGGCAAGACATGGAAGAAAACGTTGTTCGTGAACGAGGAGACCGGCGGCCGCGTCGTGGCGGTGAACTACGCCAATCCGAACGAGCTCTATGCCGGGATGTACCGCGGATTCCGCAAGGGCTGGGACATCATCAGCGGCGGTCCTGCGACCGAGGGGGGAATTTACAAGTCCACCGATGGCGGTGAAACCTGGAGCAAGTTGTCGAAAGGCCTGCCTTCGACCCTGATCGGCAAGATCGACATCAGCATCGCGCGCAGCCAGCCATCCACGGTATACGCGATGGTCGAAGCGCCCGGCTCAGAGGGCGGGCTGCACAAGTCGACGGACTCCGGAGCGTCATGGAAGCTCGTGAACAACGCGGCGAGTCTGCGCAACCGGCCCTTCTACTTCCACTATGTGGACGTCAACCCGAAAGCCCCCCAGGAGGTCTGGGTCAACACCCTCACGCTCCAGCGGTCGCGCGACGGCGGCGCCACCTTCAGCACCGTGCCCACCCCGCACGCGGACAATCACGGCATCTGGTTCAACCCGGACAATCCGTCTTACGCGATTCAATCCAACGACGGCGGCGCGAATGTCACCATTGACGGCGGCCGAACCTGGTCGAGCATCCTGACCCAGCCGACCGCGGAGCTCTACATGGTCGCCGTGGACGACCAGCATCCCTACCTGCTCTATGGACCGCAGCAGGACAACTCGACGGTGGTGGTGCCGAGTGTCCCGACCGCCTCATTCGGCTTCGATCATCCCGCGCAGGCGTGGACACAAGCGTCGGGCTGCGAAACCGGCGGGATCTGGCCCACCCCGGATGGCCGGGTGATCTGGGGTGCCTGCAAAGGGGAAGTCGAGCGCTTCAACGTCGAGACCGGCCAGGCGCAGGGCCGCTGGGTCTATCCGCAGGATCGCTACGGCCATCATCCCGACGACATCAAGTTCCGCTTCCCGCGGCAGACGGTCGTGATGGTGTCGCCGCACGACGTGAAGACGATCTACCAGGCGTCACACGTCCTTCACCGATCGACCGACGATGGCGTGACCTGGCAGGTCATCAGCCCGGACCTGACCGCGCACGAGAAGGCCTATCAGGTGGTGCCGGGAGGCCCGATCACTCGCGACGTCACCGGCGAAGAGGTCTATTCGAGCATCTATTCGATGGACGAGTCTCCGCTCGAGCGTGGCGTGATCTGGGTCGGCGCCAACGACGGTCCCGTTCACGTGACCCGTGACGGTGGCAGGACCTGGAAGAACGTCACGCCACGGGATCTTCCGGCCGGCGGTCGCGTCCAGAACATCGATGCCTCGCACATTCGCAGGGGAGCGGCCTACCTTGCGGTCTACCGCTACTTGCGCGAGCACGATCTGAAGCCCTACATCTACAGGACCGACGATTACGGCTCGACGTGGACGAAGCTGACGGACGGCACGAACGGCATCCCGGTCGATCATCCGACGCGGGTGGTTCGAGAGGATCCCGAGCGCGCAGGGTTGCTGTATGCGGGCACCGAGTTCGGCCTCTTCGTCTCGTTCGACAACGGATCGCGCTGGCAGCCCTTGCAGCAGAACCTGCCGGCCACACCGGTCACCGACATCCGCGTCCACCGCGGCGATCTCGTCATCGCGACGATGGGGCGATCGTTCTGGATCATGGATGACATCGCGCCGCTGAGGCAGATGGCCGCATCCAACCAGCTGACACTGCTTCGGCCCTCGTCGCGGATCCGCTATCGCCGGGCCGGAGGCGGGCGTGGCGCGGCGCCGCAGTATCCTCCCGTGGCGCTCGCGATCGACTACGTCGTCCCGGCGGGGTTCACGGGTGCGCTCACCCTGACGATCGCGGACGCGCAGGGGCGTTCGGTTCGCACGGTGGACAGCACCACGGCAGGACGGCGAGGGCAAGGACGGGGCGCGGCCGCGCCCGATGCGCCTGCCGATCCGGACATGGCGCCCGCCGCGGGCCGCGGGCGCGGCGCCGCCGCGCCGCTCACGACACGCGCGGGACACAACCGCTACATGTGGGACTACCGCTGGTCGAACAACGGTCCGCTGGTCGCGCCCGGAAAATACCTGGCGTCCCTCGCGGCACCGGGCGGGTCGGCCTCGCCCCAGGTGTCTGGTGAATTCGAGGTGCAGGTCGATCCCGGTGTGCTGCGGGATGGGATCACCGCGACGGAGCTCGTCGACCAGCAGACCTTCCTGCTTCGCGTGCGCGACGCGATCGCTGATGCGACCAGGCTGCGGGAGCAGACGCAGCAGGTGATGCAGAAGGCCGACATCCAGCCGGCGCGCTCGCCGGGGCCGGGGCAGTCGATCAACACCATCGAATACAGCCACCCGCTGCAGCGCATCTGGGCGCGCCTGGTGACGGCCCCGGGGATCTACGAGCAGGGCATGCTGATCGATCAGCTCGCCAATATCGCGCGCGCCGAAGGAGGCGCGGACCAGAAGATCGGCGCCGAGTCGCGGCGGCGGCTCGAGGATCTATTGGCTGAGATGAAAGCGATCGAGGCGGAACTGAAGAAAGTGGAGAGCAAATAGGGGCAGCCTTCACTCTCAGGCTGCGATCGTGACCACGGGCGCCTTCGGCGCTTCGGAACGACGGGGCGACGACACGACGACACGACGAGACGACGCTTTACGATTGCGCCTTCGGCGCTTTCACGAAGAACACCAAGCTCACAAAGGTACACAAAGAAGAGCCTTGTGAGTCTCTTCGACGGACTGCAACCGCTGACGACGCCGCGCTTCGCGCCAACGTCGGCCGCCTGCGGCCGACGTCGACGTCAGCGGGATAACCGGTGAATCTAACCCGGTCTTTGTGGTCTTTGTGCGCTTTGTGCTTCTTTGTGCCAGCGCGCCGAAGGCGCGGTCGTGTCGTCGTGTCGTCGTATCGTCGGACGCCGAAGGCGTCCGCCCGCCGACAGGCGGCGTAATCACGTTCGCAGTGTGACAGCGAAGGGCCTTCGCAGAGTCTCACCGCATCGCAGCAGCACCAGCGAAATGTGCCGCCAGCAACTCATTGACCCTCTCGGCACATTGGATCGTGCAGCCGTGCCCCGCGTCCGGGATCTCGACGTAATGCGCGCCCGGAATGGCGCCGGCCAGTGCCCGGCCGAACCTCGGCAACGCGATGCGGTCGTGGGCCGCGCTCACCACGAGCGTCGGGATCGATCCGAGCGCATGCAGCCGCGCGCTCGCGTCGTAACGGGAGGCGGCGCCCAGTTGCTTCATCACGATCGGAGGCTGGTCGGCGAGATCGTGTCCGAAGAGCAGGGCCAGATCCGCTGCGAGCGAGGACGGAGCTGATCGGAGATAGGCATCAGGCATCACCAGCCGCATGAACGCGCGCCGCCGCATGGCGCGCGTGCCGAGGCGGGTGCGGAGGCCGGTCCACATGATGTCGGGCGTGAGGCGCGCGGCTTCCTTGCCGTGGAGGAACGTGCACAGCAGCGCCAGGCTCTCGACGCGGCGCGGGGCCACGAGCGCGATCTCCTGGGCGATCAGGCCGCCCATTGAATGTCCGGCGAGATGAAAGCGGTCGAAGTGTTCGGCGTCCGCGATCGCGAGCACGTCGGCGGCCATGTCTTCGACCGTCAGCCTGCCGGCGCCGAGCGAGCTGCCGCCGATGCCGCGATTGTCCGGGGCCACCACCGTGAAGCGATCGCGCAAGGCGGCAATCTGCGGGCGCCAGCCTTCGCCGATGACGCCGACGCCCTGCAGGAGGATCACCGGTGCGCCGCTGCCTTCGCGCAGGTACCGCACCGAAACGCCACGAGTCTCGAGTGTTTTCACGTGTGCCCGCAGAGCTCGCGGATCAGGGGGCGTTCGCTGCGGCCCACACCGGCGCGAGCAATGCGGTCCCGCTGGCGATCGGCTCGCGGCCGGACGTGTAGATCGCGGTCATGCGTCCGTCCTGCAGTTCCAGCGCCGACGGCCGGCCGCCTTTGAAGTAGGTGCTGAGCATGCCGGTGTCGATCAAGACCACGAGGCCGCCAAAGCGCGATCGAATGCGTCCTTCGGGGAGCTGCGGCGTGTGGCCGATCACGATCCGCCGCGCGCTGTAGCGTTTCAACATCCCCTCCACCGCCGGCTGCTGATCGTCAGGCAGCGTCGCGAGACCCCGATACCAGAGCGGGCCATCGGCTTCGACCAGGGCGAGCTTGTCGATATTCATCAGGAACTGCAGCCGCTTGACGAACTCCTGGGTCAGGTAATCGGGAAGCGGCTCGTTCGTCTTCTGAGCGACGGCGATCTTGCCGATTTCGACCTGGGCAGCGTTCACGATCTCCTGCACGGTGAAGAACGGCGCCGCCACGCGGGCCTGTTCGAGAGCCGCCACGAGCTCGTCAAAGCTGCGGACCTCCTGTTCCACCTGGCGGTTGATTTCGTCGATGGTGATGGTGCGCTCGGGGTTCAGCCCGGCGTGCATGAAGATGGTGTCGTCAATCTGCAGGACCGGTTTGCGCGCGCGCATCCATCGCCCGTACTTGCCCGAGGGGCCGAACGCGTCGGCATACTCGATCGACCCGCGGGGGTGCGCCTTCAGCCACGCCTCCTTATCCAGCGTGGCACCGGCACGTTTGGCAATCGCCGTGTGGGTGTCGAAGGCCTTCCGCTGTCGTTCCTCGGAGCGCGCGTCGGCGAAACTCTCGAACCCGGCCAGCACGTCTCGATAGTCGCGCATCACGGTCATGCCTTCGTGATTGCCGAACAGCACATCGACGCGTCCGCCGGCCCTCCGTGCTTCACCTTCCAGGCGCATCAGCAGCTCGATCGCGTCCCGCACTTCGGGGCCGCGATCCAGGATGTCGCCGGTCTGGACGAGGCGGGCCGCTCCGCCGCTCCATTTCCGCTGAGCGTCGATCAGGCCCGCGGCCTGAAGGATCTGGGCCAGGTTCGTCCCGGCGCCGTGAACGTCGCCGACGACGACGATCCGCGGGCCGGCCTGGGTCTGCGACTCGACGCCGGTCGTACCCAGGGCGACCAGCGCGATGACACAGGCAGGCAGCAGCAATGCCAGCCCGCGGCGCAACCGGCCGCGGTAGAGTGGGGCAGCCTCGTCGACTGGAGCCATGTGAGGTGAATCATACCGCCCGTCAGACGCCGTGCTCGGACGCCGTCAAGAATCCTGTATTTCCGGCTTGCCGGCCGTAGCGCGAAAAGCGCCAAAGTGGGGCTTGCCCGCCGTAGCGCGAGAGCGCGAAGGTGGGTAACAGTAGGGTATCGAGCGTCGTAAACCCCCGATGACCCGTGCTACCATCCGCATTTCCAGCCTGGCCCCTCAGTTCCCCGGCTGACACACGAGACGAGAGTTGGCGGGGTTCGAAGACGCCGTCTTACAAGCTTCCAAGGGTGCACGCATGACCGCTCGCCGGTACCTGCCTGCACTGCTGCTGCTGTTCGTCGGCAGCGGCTGTGCGGCGCTGATTTATGAAGTCGTCTGGTTCCAGCTCCTGCAGCTGACGATTGGGTCGTCGGCGGTTTCGCTGGGCGTCCTGCTCGGCACCTTCATGGGTGGCATGTGCCTCGGCAGCCTCCTGTTGCCGCGCCGCATCTCCGCGGCGCATCATCCGCTGAAGGTCTACGCCTACCTCGAGCTCGGCATCGGCGCCATCGGCATCCTCGTGCTGTTCGGGATGCCGCTCCTCACCGGTCTCTACACCACGATCGCCGGCAGCGGCGTCATCGGCATCCTGCTGCGCGGCGTTGCCGCGGCGATCTGCCTCCTGCCGCCGACCCTCCTGATGGGCGCGACCCTGCCGGCGATGGCCCGATGGGTCAAGACCACGCCGGAAGGGGTCTCGTGGCTCGGGTTCTTTTATGGCGGCAACATCGCCGGGGCCGTGATCGGCAGCCTCACCGCCGGGTTCTACCTGCTGCGCGTCCACGACATGGCGTTTGCCACCTTCGCGGCGGTCGCCCTGAACGTGCTGGTCGCGGTTATCGCACTGGTCATTGCCCGGTCCGCCCCTTACGAGGTGCCCGTCGAGGATCAGGCTGCTGCCGAGCAGCCGAAGGGGTCGATGGCGATCTACGTGACCATCGGCATCTCCGGCATGACCGCGCTGGCGGCGGAAGTCATCTGGACCCGCATCCTGTCGCTGCTGTACGGCGGCACGGTCTACACGTTCTCGCTGATCCTCGCCGTGTTCCTGCTCGGCCTGGGAATCGGCAGCAGCCTCGGTTCGGCGCTGTCGCGCAATATGACCCGCCCCAGGCTGGCGCTCGCGTGGGTGCAGATGCTGCTCGCCGGTGCCATTGCCTGGTCGGCCTACATGCTGACGCAGTCGCTGCCGTATTGGCCGATCGATCCTTCAGCGTCCAGCAGTCCGTGGTTCACCTTCCAGCTCGATCTGGTGCGATCGCTGTGGGCGATGCTGCCCGGTGCCATTCTCTGGGGCGCGAGCTTCCCGCTCGCGCTGGCGTCAGTGGCCAACGGCAAACAGGATCCGGCGAAGCTGGTTGGCGGTGTGTACGCGGCCAACACGGTTGGCGCGATCATCGGCTCACTCACCGCGAGCATGCTGCTGGTGGTCTGGGTCGGCAGCCAGCGTGCGCAGCAGCTCTTGATCGTGCTGTCGGTGATGGCCTCGCTGCTCGCCCTGGACGCGGCCTCGTCTGAAGCGTCCGACGATGCGCCGGCCAAGGGCCGCATGCGCCTCGGCGGCACGATCCTGATCGTGGCGGCCGCGATGATGGCGGCCTGGCTCGCTCGCAATGTCGGAACCGTGCCCGGCATACTCGTCGCGTACGGCCGCTACGCCGCCAGCCGTCTCGGGCAGGCCGATGTGATCGACGTGCGTGAAGGGTGGAACGCCTCGATCGCGGTCACGCGGCTCTCGAACGGCGTGCTCAATTACCACAATGCCGGCAAGGTGCAGGCATCGAGCGAGCCGCAGGACATGCGGCTGCAGCGCATGCTCGGCCACATGACGACGCTCATCCCGAAGGACCCCAAGCGGGTCCTGGTGATTGGCTTCGGCGCCGGGGTGACCGCCGGGGCAGTCTCGATCGAACCGAAGCTCGAGCAGGTCACGATCGCCGAGATCGAACCGCTCGTGCCGGTGATGGCCTCGCAGCATTTCGGCCCGCACAATTTCGACGTCTACAAGAATCCGAAGACCCGCCTGGTGCTCGACGATGGCCGGCACTTCCTGATGACGACCAAGGAAAAGTTCGACGCCGTCACCTCGGACCCGCTCGACCCGTGGGTCAAGGGCGCCGCCGCACTCTACACGCGCGAGTTCTTCGATGAAGTGAAGGAGCACCTGAATCCCGGTGGCGTGATGACGCTCTTCGTGCAGCTGTACGAGAGCAATCCGGCCGCGGTGAAAAGTGAGATCGCCACCTTCCTCGAAGCGTTCCCGAACGGCGTCGTCTGGGGCAACACGCAGAACGGGGCCGGGTACGACCTGGTCCTGATGGGGACCGTCGATCCGATCAAGATCGACGTCGATCGCATCGACCAGACAATGAAGAGTCCGGAGTACGCGCGGGTCGCACACTCGCTCTCGGAAATCGGCATGTTCTCGGCGACCGACCTGTTCTCGACCTACGCGGGCAAACGGCCGGATCTCGATCCGTGGATGGCCGACGCGAACATCAACCGCGATCGCAACCTGCGCCTGCAGTATCTCGCGGGCCTCGGCCTGAACCTGTATCAGAGCGACGTGATCTACGCCGACATGCTCAAATACGCGACCCGGTATCCCGAGGAACTGTTCATCGGATCCCCGGCCACGATCCAGGCGCTCAAGGCGGGAATCGCGAGGCAGCAGGGAAGATAGAGTCGCCAGTTCCCAGTTCCCAGTGCCCAGTAGCCAGTAACCAGTGGGCTTGACCAGCAACTGGCAACTGGAAACTGGAGACTGCCGACTACACCGGCTCCGCCATGACCTTCCCATCGAACAGATAAATATGCCGCTCGGCCCGCGCGATATAGAGCGGGTTGTGGGTCGCCAGGCACACGGTCGCGCCATCGGCGTGCAGCTCTGAGAGCATCTCCATCAGCGCGTCGCCGGTCTTCGAGTCCAGATTGCCGGTGGGCTCGTCCGCCAGCAGGATCGGCGGCTGTCCGGCGATGGCCCTGGCGATGGCGACGAGTTGTTGATGCCCCCCTGACAGCTGACCGGGACGCTGCTTGCCTCGCGAGGCCATCCCCACCCGATCGAGCGCGGCGTTCACCCGTTCGGCGCGTTCCTGCGCCGATTTTCCCCGCAGCGTCAGCGGATACTCGACGTTCTCGTACACGCTCATATCCCCAATCAGGTTGAAACTCTGAAAGATCAGGCCGACGTCGAGGCTGCGGACGCGGGCGCGCTCGGCGGGCGTGAGCTGGTCGGTGCGGCGGCCGTTCAACCAGTACAGGCCGTTCGTCGGTGTTTCGAGGAGCGCGAGGATTGAGAGAAACGTCGATTTCCCGCACCCTGACGGTCCCGAAACCGACACGTACTCGCCACGATTGATATCCACGGTCACGTCGTCCAGGGCGACGGTGTCCTCGTCCGATTCACCCTTGAACGTCTTCGATACGCCCTGAAGCCGGATGATCGGCAGGCTCTCGTCGCCTTTGGCTGCGGGTGTTGCGCGCTTTCGAAACCAGAGGCTCATTTTCAGCGCTCCTGTCCTTGACGAAATCTTCTGTGCTCAGACGGCTGACAGGCCCTGCAGGTTTAGCGGGCACTGCGGCACGTGCGTTGCTAAGTGCACGGAATCCGCGATCGGGAGTTCTGTTCATGACGATCTTTTCTTGCGCTTACGCGGACGTCGGGTCCGTGCTCGATGCTGTCCTTGGGGGATATGCCCATACGCCAGGACTGCGGTTGACCCTCGAGCAGGCCTGCCGCATCTGGTCGCTCGGCGATGCCCGGTGCCAGGGGGTCTTCGATGCGCTCGTAGACGCCGGCTTCCTCTCGCGCGGAGCCGACGGAACCTACGCTCGCGTCCTCTAGCATTTTGTCGGGGGCTCGGGCCCCGAGCCCCGAGTCACGCACGCCTCCCGCAATCCTCATCCATAACCACCCCTGCTGTGCCGCCGAAGGGTCGTCCGCACCTGGAGAGCGGGTACCTGAAACGTATAACTCCTTCTGCTGACGCGTCTGATGTCGATACGGTGGAGCGTCGCCCCTGAGTGCGCGATCCCCGCGTCGGGCGCGGAAAACGCCCATGCCTGCGCGGCATTCCGCTCAGCCGTATTCGCGGCGGCACGCTCAGTGCCTATTAGAGCTGTGCGGCGCCGGAGTCAGCTCCCACCGTCACAGTGCGCCAAGGTGCAGTCCCTGGCGCGGCCATCCCTTCGGCGCCGCACTACAAACAACTCTGGAGGGTTGCATGAAACGTCAAATCATTTTCGGCACGATGCTCAGCGCGGCGCTTGCCGTAGGGGTTGCTGCACAGCAGCCGCCCGCCTCACCGGCACAGCCTCCGAGCACTCCGAGCACGAGCTCGAGCCAGTCGCAGAGTGACTCTGCCAAGACCGTCACGATGACGGGTTGTCTCCAGGCCGCGAGCGGCGCCGGCGGCGGCGCGGCGGCGCAGCCGGGCGGAGCAGGGGCAGGGGCAGGGGCAGGAGCCGGGGCTTCCTCGTCGAAGAGCTTCATCCTCGCCAGCGCGTCACCGGCTGGGGCAGCTGGAGCGAGCAAAGAGCCGGGAGCGCCGGCGGGCGCGCCAGGTGCGGCCGGAACGTCCGGCACGGGTTCAACCCTCCGGCTGACCGGCGGGGACGACAAGGACCTCGAGAAGTACGTCGGACAGCGTGTCGAAGTTACAGGGCGGATGAGCGGCCGAGGCATGGGCAGCTCGAGCGGGGCCGGCGCTGGCGCAGGTGCCGGAGCGTCCGGATCCAGTGCGTCGGGTCCTGCACTGCAGGTGTCATCGGTCCGGGCCACCGGGGAAAGCTGTGGCAAGTAGGATCGGGTCCTAGACCCGATCGGATAGCCGGATCGTTCGTTCAGTCGGATTCCGCACATCGGCAACGGGCCGGAGACCTCCACCGGCCCGTCGTTTCAGATTGCTTGGAGGACGGCGGTTGCGAACCGCGGCCTGAGGGCCGCGGTTTACAATCGCACGCATGTTCACAGGCCAGCACGTTCGCGGAGCCTTGGGTGCGACGCTGCTCGCGCTCATCTCCGCGACCGGTTCCGCGCATGCGGGACGTTTCCCGATCACCCCGGCGCCCGAGCGTCAGGCGGCCGCCCCAGCCCAGGCGCCGCCGACTGCATCCCGCGTCGACTCCAGCCGCCTGCTGAAGGATCTCGCCACCTTTGCCGCGCCTGACATGGAAGGGCGGCTGACCGGGACCCCTGGCAACAAGCGCGCGCAGGCCTACATCCTTGAACAGTTCAAGCAGCTGAAGCTTCGCCCGGTAGACCAAGGCTTCGAACAGAAGTTCTCCTTCCGGGGCACGCGAGAGTTCCCGGACGCGACGAATCTCTTTGCGACGATCCGGGGGACGGCCGAGCCCGAGCGCTACGTGGTGGTGAGCGCGCATTACGACCATCTCGGCGTCAAGGGTGGCGCGACCTATCACGGCGCCGATGACAACGCGTCGGGTGTCGCGGCGCTGCTGGCGGTCGCCCGCTGGTTCAGCACACACCCGCCGAGGGTCTCCCTCCTGCTCGTCGCCTTCGACGGCGAGGAAGAGGGCCTGCAGGGGGCGAAGTACTTCATCGCGCACCCGCCCGTGCCGATCGACCGGATGGCCGCAGTCGTCAACATGGACATGGTCGGCCGCGGCGACAAGAACGAAATCTATGTCGCCGGCACTGCGCCATACCCGGCGCTGAAGCCGGTCGTCGACGCCGCCGCGAAAGGCCGCAAGATCAACGTGCGATTCGGTCACGATCGGGCCGGTGTTCCCGGCGTCGAGGACTGGACCAATTCCTCAGATCATGGTCCGTTCCACAGCGCGCACGTGCCGTTTCTCTATTTCGGCGTCGAGGATCATGCGGACTATCACAAGCCCACTGACACGGCCGACAAGATCCCGCGCGCCTTTTACGTCGAGGCCACCGAAGTCGTTCTCGACACCGTGCAGCGGCTCACCGAGCTGCCGGCACGTCCGGGTCCGGCGCCACAGCAGCCGCCTGCAGGAGGAGGACGCATGACCCCCGAGGAACTGGCGCTCGCCGCCGCCGTCGATGCTGGCAACCCGCAGGCGCTCGCGCTGCTCGAGCGCGTCGTCAACATCAATAGCGGCTCGATGAACTTCGCCGGCGTGCGCGCGGTCGGCGACGTCTTTCGCCGGGAGCTCGACGCGCTCGGCTTCACGACGCGCTGGGTTGACGGAGCACCGTTCAATCGCGCCGGCCATCTCGTCGCCGAGCGTCAGGGGGCCGGACCCTGCGTGCTGCTGATCGGACATCTCGACACCGTCTTCGAGCCGGACAGTCCCTTTCAGCGCTTCGAGCGCATCGATGAACGGACCGCACGCGGTCCCGGGATCATCGACATGAAAGGTGGCGACGTCGTCATGATCCACGCCTTGAAGGCGCTCCGCGACGTGAAGGCACTCGACAGCCTGCGCGTGAGGGTGGTCATGACCGGCGACGAGGAACTGACGGGCGAGCCGTTGGCGGCTGCGCGAGCCGCGCTCGTCGAGGCGGCCAGGGGCGCCGACATCGCCATCGGGTTCGAAGATGGTCCCGGCGATCCGAAGACGGCCGTCATCGCCCGACGGGGAACAACGGGGTGGCAGCTGAGGGTCAAGGCAAAGCCGGCGCACTCGTCCCAGATCTTCCGGGACGACATCGGGTCCGGCGCCATCTACGAAGCCGCGAGAATCCTGACCAGTTTCCGCGAGACCCTCGGGGGTGAGCCGCACCTCACGTTCAATCCCGGTGTCATGCTGGGCGGGACGACGGTCGATCTGGATACGGCGCTGGCCCGGGGCACCGCGGCAGGCAAGGAGAACGTGGTGGCCGCGCAGGCTGTGATCATGGGTGACCTCCGGACGCTGTCCGTCGATCAGCTCGATCGGGCGAAGGAGCGGATGCAGAAGATCGTCGCCGCTCCGCTGGCGCATGCGGAGTCGACGCTGACATTCGAGGAAGGCTACCCGCCGCTCTCACCGAGCCCGGGGAACGAGCGGCTCCTCGCGCTCTACGATCAGGCCAGCCGCGACGTGGGCGCCGGTCCAGTCACCGCGGTCAACCCCGATCGCGCCGGCGCCGCCGACGTATCGTTCGTCGCCGGCCAGGTGAAGATGATCATCGACGGCGTCGGGCTGATGGGAAACAGCGACCACACGCCCCAGGAAACCGCCGATCTCTCGACGCTCCCGTCGCAGACCAAGCGGGCCGCCCTGTTGCTGTACAGGATTAGCAAGGGCGCGGCGAGTTGAGCGCGGGAATTCCTCACAGGAGGGCCAGGAGATCAAGAGGTTTGTTTCATGAAAAGACTCCTGATCTCCTGGCCCTCCTGTTAAATCCCGGCCTTCGGATCGGCTTTCGGCTCTCGAAGCGGCAGGTTGATCGAATCAGCCAGGTCCGGCCCGCGGACTGCGGACTGCGGAACGCGGAGAACGTATAATCCGCGCCCAATGTCCACTCCGGTCGTAATCTTCGACACCATCGAGAAGGCGTACGGCCAGATCGTCGCGCTGCGCGGGGTGTCGTTCGACGTGAACAGCGGCGAGATCTTCGGTTTGCTCGGTCCGAACGGTGCGGGCAAGAGCACGTTGATCCGCATCCTCATGGATATCATCCGCGCCGACAAGGGCCGGGTCATGGTGTTCGGCGAGCCGCGCAGTCGCGTTCACCTCGATCGGCTCGGCTATCTTCCTGAAGAGCGCGGCCTCTACACCAAGCTCGCGGTCGTCGATGTGATGACCTACTTCGGTGCGCTGAAGGGATTGAGCCGTGCCGAGGCCAGGCGCCGGTCGCTGGCCTGGCTGGAGAAGGTGGAGTTGCCGCACGTCGCCACGTGGAAAGTCGATCGGCTGAGCAAAGGGATGTCCCAGAAGGTCCAGATCGCGTCGATCCTGCTGAGCGACCCGGACGTTTGTGTACTCGATGAGCCCACGACCGGGCTCGACCCGGTCAACGTACAGATGGTGCAGGACCTGCTGCTCGAACGCCGCCGGAATGGCCGGACGACGATTCTTTCCACGCATCACATGAGCCAGGTCGAAGAGCTGTGCGATCGGGTTGCGCTGATCAACCAGGGACAGCTGATGGTCTACGGTGAAGTGGACGAGGTCCGTCGCCGCTACTCGTTGCCCGAGGTCCGGGTTCACGCACGGGGCCCGCTCCCGCACGTGCCCGCTGTCGCCAGAACCACCGACGAAGGCGAGGGCAGCTGGAGAATTCTGCTCTCGGACGGTACGCCGCCGCACGAGGTGCTCGCGGCGCTGGTCGCCTCGGGAGCCTGCGTGGATCGGTTCGAGCCACTCCTGGCGCCGATGGAAGACATCTTCGTGAGGGTCGTGAAGGAGGGACGGGCATGAGCGCCTGGCAGAAGATCAAAACCGTCGCCACCTTCGAGTTCCTCTCGGCGGTCAAGCGTCCCGGCTACCTGATCGCGACCTTCGGGATGCCGCTGTTCATGGCGGCGTATGGTGCGGTCGTGGCCGTGCCGGCCTACATCGCGGACAAAGGGAGTCGCGCCGCCGCGTCGGTCTATGGCGTGGTCGACGAGCCCGGCGTGCTGCGACTGTCGGGCGATCTGAACGTCGGCAAACAGTCGCCGATCTCCGAGGAGATGCGACGCGCGCTGGAAGCGGCCGGCCAGGGGCAGGCGCTCGAGCGCGCGCTGGACAACTTCGTGTTCCGCCCCTATACCAGCCGGGACGAGGCACACGCCGCGTTGGCCGCCCGGCACCTGAAGGGCTACTTCGTGATCCCGCAGAATTACCTGCGCGACGGCAGGCTCGACGTGTACACACCCGATTCGTTCAACGTCTCCGGATCGGATTCGCGTAACGCGCTGAGCGACCTGCTTCGCCGGCGCCTGGTGGAGCAGCGGCTCGATCCGGCGCTGTCGGCCCGAGTCGTCAAACCGATCGAGCGCACGCGGCGATTCGCGGTCACCAGGAACGGCGAAGTGCGCGACGGCGGTTCGACCGCGTCGATCCTGCGCTTCGCCGTGCCGCTGGTCTTCATGGTGCTGTTCTTGATCTCGGTGCTGATGACGTCGGGGTACCTCATGCAGGGGACGGCCACCGAGAAAGAGAACAAGGTGGTCGACGTGCTGCTGGCTTCTGCCAATCCCGATCAGATCCTCGCGGGGAAGCTGCTCGGACTCGGCGGGGCCGGCCTGCTGCAGATTTCGGTCTGGCTGACGATGCTGATGGTGACCGGCGTCGGCGTCGTGCCGTTGCTGATGTCCGCGCGGGTGGATGTGCCCTGGCTGGCTCTCGCGCTCGCGGCGCCGTTCTTCGTGATCGCGTTCTTGTTCTTTGGCGGCCTGATGCTGGGGACCGGTTCGCTCGGCACGAACATGCGCGAGGCGCAGCAGCTGGCGATGGTCTGGTCGCTGACCGCGGCCGCACCCCTGATGATGATGGCGGTCCTGATCAGGGAGCCGAACGGCTTGGTGGCCAAGGTCATGACCTGGGTGCCGTTCACGGCCGGCCCCGTCGTGATCCTGCGCGCGAGCAACGACGCCTCGCAGCTCGCCTGGTGGGAGATCGCGGGCTCGCTGCTGGTGCTCGTCGGCGCCACCTGGCTCGGCCTGCGCCTGGGAGCGCGCCTGTTCCGAATTGGCCTGCTCAGTGCCGGCGCACGGCCGACGCTTCGAGAGATCGTGCGCCAGGCGCGATTGACGTCATAGGGCCCATCAGATCGGGATCCGGGATCCGGGGTCCGGGATCCGGACGGTCGGGGTACTCAGAGGCAACCGGGCAAATTCACGCGGCAAATTGCCTCTGGTTTACCCTGGGATTCCGGATCCCGGACCCCGGACCCCGGATCCCGATCTCATTTGAGCTCAGGCGTCGAAGCCGGCGGATGCCGGTGCTTCGTATGCTGCTCGAACGAGTACGCCAGGGCAATCAGCGTGGCCTCGTCCCACGCGCGGCCGAAGAACGTGACGCCGGCGGGCAGGCGCCCGTCGCGCGTGTAGCCCATCGGCACCTGGATCGATGGGAAGCCCGTCGTCGGTGAAAAGAACTGGCTGTTGTCGCCGTGCGGCGTGTTCAGGTCGCCGATCAGGCGCGGCGGGTTGCTCCAGGTTGGATAGACGAACGCCGCCAGTTGCATCGTCTCCATCACCGTCGTCACCGCCTTCCGCACCTGCTGGCGGTATGCAGCCTCCGCCTTGCACGCGGCTGTGTCAGGCCCGTTCTCCGATCCTTCCTGCGACTGCTCGAGGCGGCGTTGAACCGTGGGGTGGAACTGGCGGGACTTGATGATTTCGGCGAGGCTCTTGACTGGGACGCGATTGCCGTGGCCCGCCAGGTAGCGATTGATGTCGTACTTGAAGCCGCCGCAGGTCCCGGGGCTGGTGTCCCGCTTGATGGTATCGACCGGCACCGGCGCGGGATCGACGATCACCGCTCCGGCCTTGCGCATGGCATCGAGCGCGTTCATGAAGACCTGGATGATCTCGGGATGGGTCGTGTCGCGCTCGTAGGCCTGGCGAAGGACGCCGATTCGGGCGCCTTTCAGACCATCACGGCGGAGCGCCGATCCATAGACCGGAATCGCAGCTGGCTTGCCCGCCGGCCGGAACGGCTCCATCGGCGATCCATCGATCGTGATCGGATCGGCCGGATCATCGCCAGCGATGACCTGGAAAACAGCCACGGCATCCTCGACCGTTCGGGTCATCGGTCCCGCGATGTCGGCCAGCAGGCTGAGCGGCACAACCCCGGCGCGGCTGGTCAGGCCCATCGTGGAGCGGATCCCGACCAGCGCCTGATGTGAAGCTGGCCCGCGGATCGAGTTCCCCGTGTCGCTGCCCAACCCGATGGCCCCGAAGTTCGCGGCGACCGCCGCCGCGGTGCCGCCGCTCGACCCTGCCGTGACCCGGTCGAGCGCGTAGGGATTTTTGGTGTAGCCGGGCAGGATTGAACTGACTGTCTCGTATGGCGTGAACGCCCACTCCGCCATGTTCGACTTGGCCAGGACGATCGCTCCTGCCTCTTTCAACCGTTTCACCTGAAACGCGTCGCGCGTGGACACGAACCCTTTGAGGGCGAGCGATCCGGCCGCGCTCTGCAGACCGATGGTCTCGAAGTTGTCCTTCACGATCGCGGGCACGCAGTGGAGTGGTCCGACCAGCCCGCCGGTCGAGAACCGCTGATCCAGGGCAGCCGCTTCCTCGCGCGCAGCGGGATTGATGACGACGATCGCGTTGATCGCAGGACCTTGCTTGTCGTACGCGTCGATGCGGCGCAGATAGGCATCGACGAGGCCTCGGCAGGTCAGGCGGCCGGCTTTCAAGGCGCTGTGGATTTGGGCGATGGTGAGTTCCTCGACCTGGGGCGTGGCGGACGTTCCCCGCTGGGCGGCCGGGACCGTGTTCAGAAGCGCGGTGAGAACGATTGCGCAGACGGCGGCGCGTGGCGCGTGTGACATCGTGGGATCTTACGGTCTTCTGGGCTGTGTTCGCTGTCACGCTGCATTCATGACCACGACGCCTTCGGCGCTAACTACGACGATCACGACGAGACGACGAGACGACGACACGACGACACGACGACACGACGCGCGCGCCTGTCGGCGCGCTCTTTCACAAAGAACACAAAGCTCTCAAAGCTCACAAAGATCCAGCTGATACTCACCGCTCACCGTGGCGGGACCGCGCTTTGCGCGGTGCCGCCACGTCCCCAATCAAGTCCGTCCAAGCCACCCGGATTCTTTGTGGTCTTAGTGTGCTTGGTGTTCCTGTGTGCCAGCGCGCCGGAGGCGCGCGTCGTGGTCGTGTCGTCGTGTCGTTGTCCCGTCGTGCCAAGCCGAAGGCGGACCGTAACAGCGTGAGGGTGAATGTCTTCCCTGGGGTTGTTGAGAGTCAGCGTTCGGTCGCCGATTCCAGCAGGCGCCGAACGTTTTCCAGCGTGTCCGCCTCCTCCGGCCGCTTGTCTTTCCGCCACCGGAGCATCCGCGGGAAGCGGACGGCGATGCCGGCGCGATGGCGCGACGAGCGGGCGATGCCTTCGAAGCCGAGCTCGAAGACGTGCACCGGCTCGACGTGACGGACCGGGCCGAAGCGCTCGACGGTGTGGCGGCGAATCCAGCGATCCATTTCGGCGATCTCCTCGTTCGACAGTCCCGAGTACGCCTTGGCTACCGGTACGAGCTCGCCCTGGTCCCAGACCCCGAACGTGTAGTCGGTCAGCAGGCTGGCGCGCTTGCCGCTGCCCGGCTGCGCGTAGATCAGTACCGCGTCGATGGTGTAGGGCTCGATTTTCCACTTCCACCAGTCGCCACGCTTGCGCCCCACGCCATAGGCGGACGAGGCCCGCTTCAGCATCAGGCCCTCCACCCCCCGCGTGCGCGACTCGGTGCGGACCTCGGCCAACGCCTCCCAGCTGCCCTCGACGACGATCGGGGACGGCCGCAGCACTCCTGGCGGCAAAAGGCCGATCAAGCGCTCCCGTCGCTCGCTCAACGGCAAGTTCCTGATGTCCTCGCCGTCCTTCTCCAGCAGGTCGTAGGTCATGAAGACCACCGGCACGGCGCGAGCCATCTGCGCGACCTGCTTCTGGCGTCCGATGCGTTGCTGCAGCGCCGAGAAGGGGAGCGGCCGATCGTCGCGGAACGCCAGGACCTCGCCGTCGAGCACGGCACCGTCGGGCAAGTGGGTTGCCGCCGCCACGATCTCCGGAAAGCGGTGGGTGATGAGCTCTTCGCCGCGGGACCAGAGATGGATGGCGCCCCCGCGCTTCACCAGCTGCGCGCGGATCCCGTCCCACTTCCACTCGAGGATCCAGTCCGCGGGATCGCCGAGCGTGGAAACATCCTCTTCGAGCGGTGACGCCAGGAAGAAGGGGTACGGCCGCGATTGATCGACATCGGTGGACTCGGATGAGCTGAGCGACGCGAACCAGTCAGCGGTCGGCGTCCAGTCGCCCATCAGCCGCGCCGCCACCGTCGCCACCGGCAGGTCCCACGCCTGCGCCAGCGCGCGCACGACCAGCGTTTGCGAGACGCCAACCCGAAATTCGCCGGTAATCAGCTTCAGCAGCACGAACCGCTGCAACCGATCGAGCGGCGCCCACCATGCGGTCACCCGTTCGCGCTGGGTGTGCGGATCCATGGTCCGCAGGGAGAGGATGCGATCCCCGACCCATGCGGCGAGTGGCAGCGGTGCCGTGTTCTCGACGATCGCGAGCTGATCGAGCACGAGCGCCGCAGTCTCGGCGCCGTCCCCGACCACGGAGTAGGACTCTTCGATGATCCAGGAAGGAAGGCCGGTCGCCGCGATCGTCCAGTCATGGATCGCGGCGTACGGGAGCAGCCGCTTCAGGCGGCGGCCGGTCAGAAAGAACACGGCCCACGCGGCGTCGGCGGGGGGCGCCTCGCCGAAGTAGCGCGCCATCGCCGCGACCTTGGCGTTCGTCGAGGTCGTGGAGTCGATGGCGTCGTAGAGTTTGGCGAAACGGTTCATCACTCTTCGGCCCCTTCACCCTCCCAAGCCGTCCGAATTACCCCAGCCTCGCGCCCTTGCTCCTGTAAGAACCGCGCGAGCGGCTCTGCGTGCCCGTGCGTCGCCAGCACCCGGCTGGCGCCAGCGTCGTTGATCGACTGGAGCAGCGCCGGCCAGTCGGCGTGATCGGAGAGCACGAACCCGCGGTCGAAGGCGCGCTGGCGGCGGACGCCGCGGACGCGCATCAGGCCCGAGGCGAACGCGTCCGAGTGGGTCCCGAGCCGCCGCATCCACGGCGTGCCTCGCGCCGGCAGCGGCGCGAGGATCAGCTCGCCGGCAAACGATGTGCCGCGCGGCTGATCGGTCGCGGGTTTCACCGGCAGCAGCGAGACGCCTTCGTCGCGATAGGCCTCGATCATCGGCAGCATCATGCCGTGGACGAACACGGAGGCGTCGGTGTGGCGTGCGAGCTCGGCCAGGACGCGTTGCGCTTTCCCAATCGTGTAGCAGAACAGCACGGAGGAGCGACCTTCTCCCGCGTTCGACTGCCACCATCCGAAGATGTCGGCGATCACGCTGCCGGTCGCGTCCCAGCGATAGATGGGCAGGCCGAAGGTGGACTCGGTGATGAACGTGTCACACGGGACTGGCTCGAACGGGGCACAAGTCGGATCCGCTGCCCGCTTGTAATCGCCGGCCGCGACCCAGACGCCGTCCTCGCCTTCGACGCGGATCTGCGCCGAGCCGAGGACGTGGCCCGCAGGATGGAAGCTGACGGTCACGCCTCCGAGGCGCAGGCGCTGCCCATACGGGGCGGATTCGATCTGCGCATCCGGCCCCAACCGCCGGCGCAGCAGCCCGGCGCCGGGCGCGGCGCACAGGTACGCAGCGCTGCCGTGGCGGGCGTGATCGCCGTGGGCGTGGGTGATCACGGCGCGCCCGACCGGGTTCCACGGATCGATGAAGAAATCCCCGGCAGGGCAGAACAGGCCGTCAGGTGTTTCGACTAGCACGTCGGCCTCGTTCCGGCGTGTTCGGGTCCTGAACTACAATGCCCGGTGGTACTTGGAGAATTCATGCACGCAGACCTGTGGTCCATGGCATTCGTGTTCGTGCTGGCGACGTTCGTCGGCTTTCAGGTGATCCAGAACGTGTCGCGGTTGCTGCATACGCCCCTGATGTCGCTGACCAATGCGATCTCAGCCATTGCGGTCGTCGGATCGATCCTGATCGCCGGTGAACAGCGTACGACGTTCTCAACCGTGCTCGGCACCATCGCCGTGGCGGCCTCGATGACGAATATCGTCAGCGGTTTCATGATTACCGACCGCATGCTGAAGATGTTCCGCGAACGGGGGCGCAAGTAATGGCGGAGCATCTCACTCAGGCCAGCTACCTGATCGCCGCGACGCTCTTCATTCTGTCGCTGCGCTGGCTCAATCATCCCTCGACCGCGCGCCGCGGTGTGGCCGCAGGCGTGGCGGGGATGGCCGCGGCGATCATCGGGACGCTGTTGCATCCGGGCCTCGGGTACGGGCCGATCGTCGTCGCGATGATTGTCGGGACGATCATCGGCGTGCCGCTGTCGCGGGTGCCGCTGACCGCGGTCCCGCAGCGGACCGCGTTGTCGCATGCGTTCGGCGGCCTGGCGGCGGCGCTGGTCGGCACGGCGGAATACTTTCTCGGAGTGTCGGGAAACGGCGAAGCGTTGACGCCCTTCCGAACCGGCGCGCTCTCCGCAGAGGTGATTCTCGGCGGCCTGACGTTCACCGGCAGCCTCATGGCCGCCGGCAAGCTGCAGGAGATGATCCCGACGCGGCCGATCACCTACAAGGGCCAGAACATCATCAACCTGAGCCTGTTCGCGATCGCGGTGATCGCCGCGGTCTACCTCGTGGCCCGGCCCGATCAATGGTGGTTGTTCGTCCTGATTCTGCTGCTGTCGCTCGCGTTCGGCGTGCTGCTGATCATTCCGATCGGCGGCGCCGACATGCCGACGGTGATCTCGCTGCTCAACTCGTACGCGGGGCTCTCGGCGGTGGCGATGGGCTTCGTCCTCGAGAACAAGGTCCTGATCGTCGCGGGCGCGCTCGATGGATCGTCGGGCTTGATCCTGTCGATCATCATGTGCCGGGCGATGAACCGCTCGTTCACCAACGTGCTGTTCGGGGCCTTCGGCCAGGTGCAGGCCGCCGGGGCCGCCGGCGAGGCCAAGACCGCGAAGAGCGGCACACCCCGCGATGCCGCGGATCTGCTCGAGAACGCCGGGTCGGTGGTGGTGGTGCCCGGATACGGCATGGCCGTCGCGCAGGCGCAGCACCGGGTACGGGAAATCTACGATCAGTTGACGAAGCGCGGCGTGGACGTGAAGTTCGCGATCCACCCTGTCGCCGGCCGTATGCCTGGCCACATGAACGTGCTCCTGGCGGAGGCCGAGCTGCCGTACGACGCGCTCGTCGAGATGGACGACATCAACCACGACCTCCCGCAAACCGACGTCGTCCTGGTGGTCGGCGCCAACGACGTGGTGAATCCAGCCGCCCGCCACGACAAGTCGAGCCCGATCTTCGGCATGCCGATCATCGACGCCGACAAGGCCAAGGCCTGCATCGCGATCAAGCGCTCGATGAACCCGGGATTCGCGGGGATCGAGAACGAGCTCTACTACGCCGACAACACGCTCATGGTGTTCGGGGATGCCAAGGGCGTGCTCGGGGACGTCGTCAAGGAGCTGTCCGGGGAGTCGGGCGGGATTCACTAGCGTTTCAGTCTCCTGAACTCGTTGCCTCCTGCTAGATCTTCCCAATAGATGCGCATGCTCGCCGTTACCCGCCCGGTGCCTCGGTCGTTGAGGGACTGCGAGCTCACGCATCTCCAGCGCGTCCCTGTCGACGTCGCGCTTGCCCGGGCGCAGCATGCCGAGTACGAACGGGCGCTCACGTCGCTTGGCTGCGAGATCGTCCATGTTCCGGCAGCGGACGAGTTGCCCGATTCCGTGTTCGTCGAAGACATCGCGATCGTGCTCGACGAGATCGCCGTCATTACCCGGCCGGGCGCTCGGTCGCGCCGGCCGGAGACGGTCGATGTTGCCGCAACGCTCGGCGCGTTTCGTCAACTGCAGTTCCTCTCAGAGCCTGCCACGCTCGATGGCGGCGACGTCCTCCGCCTCGGGCGGGTGCTGTATGTCGGCCTCGGCACGCGCACGAATGCGGCGGGCGCGCAGCAACTGGCTGATTTCATCTCGCCCTGCGGATACGAGGTTCGAGAGGTCCCGGTGGACGCGTGTTTGCATTTGAAGTCCGCCGTCACCGAAGTTGCGCCGGGTGTCGTGGTGATCAACCCTGAATGGGTCAATGGCCAGATGTTCCCGGATCACGCGATCATAGAGGTCGATCCGTCCGAGCCCGCCGCGGCCAACGTCCTGCGCATCGGCGGCACCGTGGTATCGCCGGCGGCCCATCCGCTCACGAACGCGCGCCTGTCATCGGCCGCCCGAGTGCGCACCGTGGACGTCTCGGAGCTGGCAAAGGCGGAAGGAGCCGTCACGTGCTGCTGCCTGCTTGTCACTGTGTGAAAGCCAGAGAGTCGTGGTCCGCGGCCCGCCGCCCGCGAATTACGGCCGGCGCACTGCGGGCGGCGGACTGCGGACTGCGGACCGCGGACCCCGATGAGCGAAGAACCAACATGAGCGCCTATGTCATCGCCAACGTCACCGTGAAGGATCCAGTCAGGTACGAGGACTATCGCCGCCTGGTCGGACCGACGATCGAGAAATACGGAGGCCGCTTCATCGCGCGCGGCGGCAGCATCGAAATGCTCGAAGGTGACTGGCATCCGACACGGCTGGTCGTGGTCGAGTTCCCGTCGGCGGCCGTTGCACGCGAGTGGTGGAACTCTCCTGAGTACTCCGAGGCCAAACGGATCCGCCAGGCGACGTCGGAAGGCACCTTGTTGATCCTGGAAGGCGTTTAGCCGTTATGCGGATCGAACCATGAACTTTGTACTCGTAACCCCGAGCCGCATGACGGCGCCGCGCACAGCGCGGCCGCGAGGGAGCGGAGCGGGGCGAAGGGGTCCCCGCGAGCGACCGAGCCGGGGTTCGGGGCGCCGCATGACGGCGCCGCGCACAGCGCGGCCGCGAGGGAGCGGAGTGGGGCGAAGGGTCCCCGCGAGCGACCGAGCCGTGGTTCGGGGCGCCGCATGACGGCGCCGCGCACAGCGCGGCCGCGAGGGAGCGGAGTGGGGCGAAGGGGTCCCCGCGAGCGACCGAGCCGGGGTTCGGGGCGCCGCATGACGGCGCCGCGCACAGCGCGGCCGCGAGGGAGCGGAGTGGGGCGAAGGGGTCCCCGCGAGCGACCGAGCCGGGGTTCGGGGCGGAGCCCCGACTAAATTGGACCAACTGCTCGAGGTTCTCGGGCGCTACTGGGGCTACTCGACATTCCGGCCGCTCCAGCGCGAGGCGATGGAGGCCATCCTGGCCCATCACGATTCGGTCGTCGTGTTGCCGACCGGCGGGGGCAAATCCCTCTGTTTTCAGGCCCCGGCTCTCGTGCACCCGGGCCTGGCGGTCGTCGTCTCTCCGCTGATCTCGCTGATGAAGGATCAGGTGGACGGCCTGACCGCGAACGGTGTGCCTGCCGCCTGCTTCAACAGCGCGTTGCCGGCCGACGAGCGCGCGGCGGTCCTGCGCGGGATTCGCGACGGCCGGTACCGCCTGCTGTATGTGTCTCCCGAGCGCCTGGCGGGTGACGGCAGCGAATCGTTTCTCGCGCAGCTCGGCCGATCCAGCATCAGCTTCATCGCCGTGGACGAGGCGCACTGCATCAGTCAGTGGGGACACGACTTCCGTCCTGAGTACCGGCAGCTCGCGCGGTTGCGCGACGTGTTTCCCGGCGTCAGCCTTCATGCCTACACCGCGACCGCGACTGCGCGCGTGCGCCGCGACATTGCCGCGCAGCTCGCGCTGCGCGACCCTACCCACCTGGTCGGATCGTTCGATCGGCCAAACCTGATTTATCGGGTGCTCGGCCGCGCCAAGCTCAAGCGGCAGCTGCAGGACGTGCTCGAGCGCCACCGCGGGCACGCCGGCATCATCTACTGCACTTCACGCCGGGAGGTGGATGCGCTGGCCGCGTGGCTGTGCGACACCGGCGTGAGGGCGCGGCCGTACCATGCCGGTCTTCGAGACGACGAACGGGCCCGCAATCAGGATGCGTTCCTCGATGAGCATGCCGATGTCGTGGTGGCCACGGTCGCGTTCGGCATGGGCATCGACCGCTCCGATGTCCGGTTCGTCGTTCATGCTGGTGCGCCGCAGTCGCTCGAGCACTATCAGCAGGAGTCCGGGCGCGCCGGACGCGACGGCCTCGAGGCCGAATGCGTGCTGATTTATTCCAGCGCTGACTTCCTGAAATGGCGGGTGATGCTCGAACGCAACGGAGAGCTGACCCCCGCGCGTCGGGCGCTGCTGCGTGACATCGAGCGGTACGCGGCCGCCGTGGGGTGCCGGCACAAGCACCTGCTCGCTTATTTCGGAGAGCAGGACCCGCGCGAGAGCTGCGGCGCGTGCGATTTTTGCCTCGATGAGCTCGAAGCGGTGACCGAGCCCGCGGTTCTCGCGCGCAAAGTGCTGTCGTGCGTCGCGCGCGTCGGGCAGCGATTCGGCGCCGGTCACGTCGCCAACGTCCTTCGCGGCACCGAAACCGATCAGGTCACGGGCCGTGGCCACAACCGCCTCACGACCTTCGGCCTGCTGCGCGACGCGTCGGTTCCCGAAATTCGCGGCTACATCGAGCAGTTGATTGCCCACCGCCTTCTGCGCCAGACAGACGACGAGTATCCGGTGCTGATGTTGACGGAGGACGGCGTCGCGCTGCTGAAAGATCCGGCAGCAGCGCCCGGCCTCGCGCTCGCGCGCCAGCGGCGTCCCGTCCGCGGCGAAGCGCCCCGGCGCGCGGCGATCGAAACGGAATCGTGGCAGGACGTCGACCGCGAGCTGTTCGAACGCCTCCGGGCGTTGCGTCTCGACATCGCTCGATCGCGGGGCGTGCCGCCGTACGTCATCTTCCACGACACCACCCTGCGCGAAATGGCCCGGCTGAAGCCGCGATCCGTTTCCGATCTCCTCGGGGTTCGCGGTGTCGGTGCTCGCAAGTCGCAAGGCCGAGGATCTCGGCGAGGCGTTCGTGAAAGTAATTGTTGGGGTGTAGTTCCCAGTGCCCAGTGGCCAGTTTCCAGTAGCTCCGTTCTCTCGGAACTGGCAACTGGCAACTGGCAACTGTGAACTGGCGACTGGTAAGCTTAACCGTTGGGCATGCCTTCCGCAGTGGACTTCCTGGCTCTCTTTCAGGGCTCGCCGAATTCCTACATGGTCCTGGATCGGCAGCTGCGATTTGTCGCGGCCAACGACGCGTACCTGCACGTCACGGGACGACGGCTCGAGGAGCTGATCGGCCAGGATGTCTTCGACGCTTTTCCTCACGATCCCGCCGATCCCGGCAACGAAAGCGCGACACTGCTGCGGCAGTCCCTGGAGCGTGTCCTCGCGACCGGGAAACCGGACATCATCGCGTTCATCCGGTATCGGGTGCCCCGGGCCGAGGACGGAGACGGAGAGGTCGAGGATCGCTTCTGGAGTGCGACCCACACGCCCATCTTCGATGACCAGGGCAGCGTTGCCTACGTCCTCCAGCACACCGTTGACGTGACCGAGTTGCAGCAGCTGCGCCAGGCGGCTTCTCATCGCGCGGCAACGGCGGTGGCCGCGACGACGCAGATGGAGGCCGGAGTTCTCGAGCGCGCCCGGGAAGTGCAGGAGAGAAATCAGTTCCTTCAGATTGAGCGCACCCACCTGCAGCGGTTGTTCGAGCAGGCGCCCGGGTTCGTGGCGTTTCTGCGCGGGCCGAACCACGTCTTCGAGATCGCGAACGCGGCCTACTACCAGCTGGTTGGCCACCGTGAAATCATCGGCAGGACCCTGGCTGAGGCACTCCCCGAGCTGGAGAATCAGATCTTCATCCGGCTCCTCGACGAAGTGTTCAGCACCGGCCAGCCGTTCGTCGGCTCCGGCATGCGGGCGCTGTTGCAGCAGGCCCCCGGCGCACCGCTCTCCGAGGTGTTCCTGAATTTCAGCTACCAGCCCATCGTCGACCCCTCGGGCGGGACCACCGGCATCCTCGTGCTCGGGTATGACATCACCGAGCAGAAGATTCAGGAAGCCGAGCGGGCCGCGTCGTACGAGCGCGAGCGCGCCGCCCGCGCCGAAGCGGAAGCCGTCCGCGACGAATTGCATCGCCGGGCCGAGTTCGACAAGCAGCTGATCGGCATCGTCAGCCACGATCTCCGCAACCCGATGAACGCGATCGGGATTGCGACGTCACTGCTGCTCAAGCGCGGCCAGCTCGACGAACAGAGCGTCCGCACCGTCCGGCGGATCATGTCGTCCTCCGATCGCGCGGTGAGGCTGATCGGCGATTTCCTCGACTTCACGCAGGCGCGCGTGATGGGACGAATTCCCGTGAGCCCGAAGCCGGTGAGCATTCGCGACATTGTCCGGCAGGTGTTCGACGAAGTGCTCCTGACCCAGCCTTCGCGCCGGGGCACGTTCGCGCACCACGGCGAGGAGCACGGCACGTGGGATCCCGACCGCCTGGCCCAGGCGATCGGGAATCTCCTCAGCAATGCCTTTCAGCACAGTCCCGAATCGAGCGTGGTCCGGCTCGCGACCCGCGGTGACCAGGAGAGCGTCACGATCGAGGTCCACAACGAAGGCGCTCCGATTGCGCCGGCGGACCTGGCCCGCCTGTTCCAGCCATACGAGCGCGGCACCGATGCCAGCGCCACCGGCCGCAGCATCGGTCTCGGCCTCTACATCTCACGGCAGATCATCGAAGCCCACTCCGGGAGGATCGAGGTGCGGTCGGCCGAGGGGGAAGGAACGCGGTTCACGGTGTGGTTGCCCCGAACCGCGAGCGCGGAAGGGGATGCGCTGGTTCCCAGTGCGCAGTCGCCGGTTTCCAGTTCCTGATGCTGGAGAGTCAGGTCCAGAACCGCACCCCATTTCTATTGGGTTTTCGTGTGGAGCTGCCGTCTGTAGAGGCCCGGGGACGGTGGAGGGAGCGGGGGAGGATGCCGCTTGGGCGTGGCTGATCCGGCTGACGGCCGTGCGTGTTGGAGGGTGCAACGCTCCCGATGATTACAGGACTGTCGCCAGCGATCGGTGTTCCAGGCGCGGCCGGCGGCTCGACTGGCCCGAGCCGAATCGGTCCAGAGCCGCACCCCAGATCTATTGAGGTTTCGATCCGGCTGCCTTCCGCGAATAGCTACAGCGCGGTGGAGAGAATGGGAGAAGACGCCGCGCGGAGGGTGCCAGCGATCAGCAAGCTGAGCATCTTCAAGTCGTGCCTCAGCGTTCCAGCATCCAGATGTCGCTTCGGTGCCGCAGCAGGCTCGTGAGGAGCGTGCGGCCATCCGGGGCGAGCCCGAGGCGCAGGCCCGGCGTGACCGGCGCGTCCGGCACAGCATCGTCCTCGAACCGCCGCAACACTCGCGACGTCCCCTTCGTCAGGTCGAATGCCTCCAGCGTTTTTTCCGCTCCGAACAATGCGAACAGCGTGACGCCGTCGCTGGACCACGCGGCGGCTGCTGGGCGCCGGGCCGCGATCTCGCGCCGGCGTTGTCCATCGGGGCTGATCAGCGCCAGCGTGGTGCCGGTGCGGTAGGCAATCCACTCCCCCGTTGGCGACCATTGCGGCAGCATTGCGCCGTGCGGATTGGCGCCGGCCACGATCACCGGCTTCTCGCTCGACCCGACGCGGCGGCGCACGAGGTTGTCCTGACTGCCTGTCGTCTCGATCGCAGCGATCTCCCGCCCGTCGGGCGACCACGTCCCCCCCCAGAGCTCTTGATCGTCGCTGCCGACGCGCACCGGCTGACCGCCGATCGGTGCGATCCAGGCGGTCGACGTCTTGCCATTCCAGCATGTGAACAGGAGCCGAGCGCCGTCTGGCGATGGGGCCACGTGTATGAAATCCAGTTGTTTGATTGGAACGTTGCGCGACCCTGCAACAACACGTTCGGTCCCGTCGGCGAGGCGCCGAAGGCGGATCTCGGGCTCGCCGGCGCGGTTGCTGATATAGGCGATGGAATCAGCGCCGACGTAAACTGCGCCGAACTCGGTTCGCGTCGTGGCCAGCACGTCCGCCATCGGTTGCGTCTCGAGCGGCACGGCAACGAGATCGAAATTCCAGGACGCGGAAACGTACGCGATCCGCCGGCCGTTCGGAGAGACGCTCACATTGCCGAGGCTCTCCACGCCGGCCGTGAGACGCGTCAGCGCACCGCTGTCGACGTTGCCGAGCCACAGGCCAGGGCTGCGGGCGATCAGTCCCTCCGACATGACCAGGGATTTGTTGTCCGGCATCCACGAGAGCTCCGGCGGGGAACTCCACGTGTGCCTGGCGAAGGCGCGTACTGGCGAGCCCGCGCCGTCATTCTCGATTGGCACGATCCACACTGCGGGATCCGGTGCGAACCCAGAGTAGGCGAGGCGCTTGCCATCGGGCGACCAGGCCAGGAGGTTTGGCGACAGCGCCGGGCTGTCGACGAACGCTTTCTCGTACTTCTTCGGGGGCGCCGTGATCGGTGACGCGAACCACAGACCCGCCGTTCGGCGTCCCTCGCTGGAGGTGGTGATCCACAACGCAAGCGTGTTGCCGTCGGGGGAGAGCGCCACGCCCGCGATCGCGCCCTGCTGCAGGCGTTCGGCGTCGCCTCCCGCGAGGCTGACAGCCCACACTCCGTCGTTTGCGAGGTAACCGAGGCGGGCGCTGTTTGGAAACCAGAACAGCGTGGTGGTCGCCCCCCTGATGCCCTGCGCGACCGTGGTCGCGGTGTCGGCGTCGAGGCTGCGCACGAGGATGCGCGAGCCGGAAACATAGGCAATCGAGCGGCCGTCTGGGGACCAGGCGACGAGCTGGTTGACCCCGGGCTCGGTCACCAGCGGCGTGAAGCGGTAGGTGTCGAGATTCACGCGCCCCCGGCTGCTTTGCGGCAGGCCGACGACAAGCACACCAATAGCGATACCCGCGACGACCGTTACGGCGAGCGACAACCAGCCAAAGCGGACACCCTTCCGGGCGGGTGCATGTGCCGCCGGCAAGCCGTGAGCGGCCGTCGGGCTCAAGCTCGCGGCGTTCGAGCCGGAGACCGCCTGCAGCGCAAACGACAGGTCGCGTGAGGACTGGAAACGTTCTTCGGGATTCTTCTCGAGGCAGTGATGCACCAGTTGCGCGAGCGCCGGCGGCAGCGGGCGATCCGCCGATCCGATCTCCGGGGGATCTTCGGTCAGGATCGCGTGCATCGTTTCGATCGTTGACTCGCCATGGAACGGCCGCCGCCCGGTCAGCATCTCATAGACGACGACGCCGAGACTGAAGATGTCGGAGCGGGGATCGACCGGTGCGGCACGGACCTGTTCGGGCGACATGTAGCCGGCCGTCCCCACGACTGTTCCAATCGCCGTGGCACTCTCGAGCCGCGTGTCGTTTGTGGCGGTCACGCCCGCCGGTTCAATGGCTTTGGCCAGGCCGAAGTCGAGGATCTTGACCCGTCCGTCGCTTGTAACGAACAGGTTTTCGGGCTTGATGTCGCGGTGGACGATACCGCGGGCGTGTGCCGCCGCCAGACCTGCGGCCATCTGCCGCGCGTACTCGACCGCTTTGGTCACGTTCAGCGGCCCGGCCTCCAGGCGCGCGCGCAGGGTGTCGCCGTGCAGCAGCTCGGTGGCGAGGTATGACTGGCCGTCGTGCGTGCCAACCTCGTAGATGGTCAGTACGTTGGGGTGATTGAGCGCGGCTACCGCGCGCGCTTCAGTCTCGAATCGCCGCCGGCGGTCCGGATCATTCGCCATGCCTCCGTGCAGGACTTTGATGGCCACGTCGCGTCCCAGGCGCGGGTCGCGGGCGCGGAATACCTCCCCCATGCCGCCGGCGCCGAGGGAACCGAGGATCTCGTACGCGCCGACACGTGTGCCCGGTGTGAGGCTCATCTGTAAGTGGCGGGAGTATAGTGCACCGCAGAGGCTATCGCGCGCCGAACGGTCAATGCCAACGTCTGCTGTAAACCCCAAGACGCGCTCCCACGCGATTGGTCCATCGGAAGGTCAAGAGGCACGGGGGCGACACGAAGGCAGGGCTCGCAGCCGTTGCCAATGAGGTTGTCCCCCGGGCTGGTGTAGGCGTTGAATCGCGCACCGCTGCCCGTCACGCGGCGGATGACGGCACGCAGACTGTTGCCATGTCCGCTCTCGGTGCTTCCGGCTGCCAACAACCTGAGGTCCGAGACGAACGGAGCCCCCCCACACGATGGAGTCGAGATCGTGGTGCCGAGAAGCTCCAGGTCGATGCTGTTGTCGCTGACTGACCGTGAATCGCGAAAAAGCGCGCGCCACTGAGGGCGGTAATGCCTGTCGTGAAGCCCTCGATCCGATCATCGACCGAGTGCATGCGGAGCGCGTTCTTCGACGTCTCGGGGATTGGAATCGGCATGGGAAAGCTGGACCCCCCGCGGAGGTGCCAGCCGAGGTGCCGCGACCCGCAGGGATCCGGGCTGTCGTCACGATAGAGATTCCGATGCGACTGAAGGCTGACTTCGGCAGCGTGTACGGCATCGGGCCGGCGGACGCCTCCATTCGCGATGATCCCGCCATCCAAACATGTCGGACGGATTTGTTTGTGCCGCATCAAACAGTGGACCGGGCGAGCACGCCGGTGGCCTTACCACGGCGAACTGGCCGAGCCTTGCCGGCACTAGACGAAACCTGATGGCCGCCTTTCACGACAAGTCGTTAGTGACTGATGAAGTCGTGCGAGCGCGATTTGAAGACCGCATACGGGCGAATGACGGATATACGATTCAGCGGCATCTCAGCGATCACCGAGCGCCTTATTCGGTTCAGGGGCTCTCCGCCATCAAGGTCCCTGCGCTCTTTGTGTGGTGCCAGGAGGATTCGACCCTTGTTACCACACGGATTTTCGAGGAATCTAGGTCTCCGAACGGGGGCGTGAACCATCAGTGTTGCCGTGAAATGAGCCCTCGTTCGCTTGAAATGAGGGGAACACCGGACCCGTAAATCGTCAACTCGCCCTGTAGCCCGTTCTTGCCTGACCAGACCACGAAGCGGCCACCGGCGAAGGTGCCGTCATCCAGTTTGTAGACAATCGGTTCCGTGGATGATGACCGAACACCCTTCATCGGCGGATGAACAGCTGTTCGTTTCTCCCCGTCGATCTCAACACGCGCTCCGCGATCGCTGACAAGAATCGGATAGGTAGATCCCTTTGAGATCCGACGGTATTCTGACTCGTCCACCTGCTCACTGTGACGGTTAAGGCCAAGCCTCTCCACGAGAATCGCTCGGTCAATTCGGAGCACCCACCTCCCGTCGATGAACTGGTCGAGCTTCGGGGCGTCCCCAATAGGCGCGCCTTGACCACTGGCGTGCTGAAGAGCACAACAGACTATGGCCGTCACAGCGGCGATGGTTTTAATGTGCTTTCGCATTCGGCTCTTCGCAGCATGATACGCGGGTTCGCCATCCCAACAGGGGTTGCAACATTACCCGCAGCTTCGCGGTCGCGTGCTGCGGCGGGTGGCGTAGCCGACCCGCCTATGGCGGGAACCGAGAAGAGTCTGTCTTTTGAGACCTTGGGGCGTGCTGGGCATCCCAAATACGTACAAACCGCGAAGTGTCGCCGCTGAGGAAGTCCTTGGCGTGTTCCCCTGCCAATTGTCCCAATTCGCGTATCTGGCCGAGCTGCCCCATCTGGTCTCTCTGCCGGGAGCGTTTTGGCAGCAACGCCTCTGGAACTAGCCAGATTAGATAAAGACCTCTGGTGCCACAGCCCACGCGGCACGACGCCATCGTGCCGTAACTTTCACCGTACACTTCCAGCCAGCGGTCATCCTTCGTGAATCGCAGGACGAATGGCTCGTCCGGGTATGAAGACCGCGCCTCTTGGAAGCCGAAATCATCAAGGAGAAACCGGAACTCAGCACGACAGGTCTCAATAAACTCGGCAAGAGTGGGGATGGGGGGCGGTGGGGTGGGAGCCTTCTTGCTTTTCATGGCGGCCGGGGAGTGTATCACCCGCTCCGTTTTCCGGGCCGCGTGCTGCGGCGCGCCGTGTAGCGCCGCGCCGTCTCGTCCGAAGCGGCTTGCTAGAAGCCGCCTTGACGCCACTGGCAGAAGGTATCGACCCACTTGTCCGTTCGCGAATTCACAACATCTTGGCGAATCTGCTCTAGACCGAGTCGAATAAGCGCCCCCTCGATCTCTCTCCGAGCATCACCTTGCCCCTGACTCATCCCGGCTTGATCGGCGATTGATCCCGCGCCACCCCAAAGCTCGTTTGAGACGAGGAATGCACGAAGGTCCTGCTCCGAGCCCTCAAGAGCCGGACGAATCATCAGCGCAAGGTCGGTCTCACCATGCTGCACGAGCACACTCTCAAGCCTCTCGAGCCTTTGCTTCAACACTTCAGCTTTCATGGGCTGGACGGATTGTAGAGGATTGGCGTTCCCGACGACCGGCGCGAGCATTCAACGGCGAATGCACCGTTCTTGCGGTGCCGCTTGCTGCGGAAGGCGGTCTCGCAGCCTAGCTTAAGCCCGCCACCAATCGAGCTGTTTTGTCGGGTGACCCTCAGGAGAACGTGCCCTATCGCGGGGAGCGATTCGCCGCCTGTGCCTTGGCGAGCAGTTCTGCCGCTTGCCGCAATCCGCCAGTGCTCCAGCGGACGGGTTCGCAATACGTCAGCACGTCCGCGTCGTAGACCCGCACTTCCTTATCATGGTCCGTGTTCCAGAGTTCGCATCGAAGCGTTCCTCGCACCAGAGGGCTGCCTCGAGTCGTTCACACTCATCCATTGCGCCATTTCGGCATGGCACTTTCGGTTTGTCAATGACCGCGATCATAGAACTCCCGGTAGACAGGCGTCCTCCGCGTCCCGCGAGATCCCCTCCAATCCGTCGGTTTGGCTCTCGGGTTGGCTGTCGTGTGCTCACGCGATGTCAGCCAGAAATACGCTCCATTGCGACCGCTCCGAATTGTCACGTCGCCTCCGGTGGCGAGTGTAGCTCCTCGCGTTCCGCCGGTCGATCCGCACGTAGCGCCCATCCGCCTCCTTGAAACGTCCACGGCATCCGGTTTCGCAGACATCGTTCCGGCCCTGTGGGCGATCAGATCGCTTGACGCTGTGCAGTGGAAAGGGAGAAGCGACGTGTCGCTGATTTCCCGTCGTGACCCCAGGAAATGGTTCTGACGACCGTCGAGTTATCCTTCTCGATGGTCAGCTCCCAGACCTCACCAAACGAGCCCTTGGTCTGCGAAGTGGCGCGGATAATCCCGGCGGCAGAGGGTTGACTCTCGGCGGTCGTCGGGCGTGCAATCGCCAGAACGATGAGCAGAGCCGCTAATGGATGGCGCATGTGCTCGTCGGCTGAACGAGTGCGAAAGCGATCATTCCGATGACAAGATTGTTGAACACGACTAGTTTCCCTCCGCACAGCGCGACGATGAAGCGCCTTGAGCTGATGGGGGAGAGTCAGGTCCAGAATCGCACCCCAGTTTTATTGGGTTCTCACTCCGGCTGCCGTCCGTTGAGGCGAGGGGAAGGTTGAGGGAGCGGGGGAAGATGAGTCGAACATGACCGGCTCTCGACCCAGACTGGAGTTAACGGTTAAGCTGCCAGACAACCTGAAACCGTCCTGACGCTCCCCGGTCACCTGACCTGCAGCCGGCCCTCTGTGACGGTGAGTGCGGACGGAACGGGCGTACGCCAGACACGAAGGCCGCGTGGAGTCGACGACGTGAGGTCGCCCTCCCAGCATGGTCACTCCTCCTTGTGCACGCCATCGTTGCTGGACGTCAGCCCCCTTTGCTTGCAGTCGGCCATTGATGCAAGCCTCGCCCGAATCATCGAGGCTTGGGGCTGAGTGAAGGACGGTCCTCCACGGCTGATCCAAAAAAGATCAATTCTCGCGGCCATTATCCCCATGGAGTGCGAATTGGCGGGCAGGAGCAGGTGTCCAATCTCGTGCGCTATGACGACGCCCAACAGATCCCCGACGTTCAGGCTCTCACGGTTCGCCAGGTCTGCGACGGGCTTGACCAGCACAGACGCCAGCGTGCCGCCCGACACCGCAAAGCCAAGATTATCGGTAGGCCGGTCTGCGTTCGCCGAGCGACCCACGAGGCGCACGCGAATCAGCGGCGTGGCCGAATCCGGGCAGGCCGGCGGATCGGTCGGCACGGCATCCGCCACCCACGGACCCGCGAGCCACGTCACGGACACACCGATCCGTCTGTAGATTTCTGTCGTGGCACGTTTCGCGCGCTCGACCACGCGGGGCGCGAGGCCCGCATCGTTGAGAATCGCCACAGTCAGCGGTGTGGGCGTCAGGGGGGCGGCGCGCCCGGCCACCGTCGACGCAGTCGCCACAACCATACTTGATGTCCCGATTCGCCAGGTCTCGCCCATTTGGTCTGGCCCCTGCAAGGCAGCCTGTCGATCGACAGCTGTAGCCGGGGCAGTCAGCGGCGAAGACTGGCGTGAAGTGCCAATGCTGTTCGGGGTGAGCGTCACCTCAGCGGGCGCCCACGGTCTGGTCGGCGCTAGGGTGCGCACCCAATCTAAGCGAACACCAACCGTCCCAACGCCCAGACCTGGATGCATTTCATGCCCGCCGGACGATCCCGACGTGCACAACCAGCAAACGGCAACCAATAAGCAGGTCCGTTCCGCCAAGCGTCACCTCCCAGAGAGGAGGGCGCCACGATCGATCGGCCGCGGAGTTACCTCAATTGTGTGGGGCGGGCGAGAAGCTGGCGTGTTGATGACCTGAAAAGTCGCGTCCTGTCAGCGTTTTGCAGCTACGAATGACACGCGTCCGGAACGTACCTCGATCAGCGGCGAGTCGGGTGAGATTCGTCTTTACTAGATTTCCAGTGTCTCTGAAGGCCGACAGCACGCGACGGCATCGTCGCTCCGCACTCGGCGAACTGCGCCTCTGACCGCCAGCCCGACACCGTGCCGTGCCCTCCCCGACGAGAATGCGAACACGCGAGGGCCGTCAGCCGCCGGCATTGAGTCTGCCACCTGCGTCCCTGAGCCACATTCATTCAATCGCCGGGAGGTGCGAGCGCGGACGGATGACTTTCGTCTTGTGTCGGGTGTAGGATGCCCGCTGGTGCGCGTCATGCCGGATCCTTCTGGCGGCACTAGTCTCCGATTTAGCGTGTTCGAGTTCGACATGCGCTCGGGTGAGCTGCGCAAGCGTGGCGTGCGAGTGCGCCTTCAGCAGCAGCCTTCGCGTGTTTTGCTCCGACTCCTCGAACGGCCTGCCGAGATCGTGACGCGGGAAGCGCTCCGCCGGGAGCTCTGGCCTGACGATACGTATGTCGATTTTGAGCAGGGTATCAACGCAGCCGTGAAGCGCTTGAGGGAAGCCCTGGGCGATTCGGCGGAGACGCCTCGATTCATAGAGACGCTGCCGAAGCGCGGTTACCGGTTCATCGCACCCATCACCCCGTCCCTGCTTTCGGCTCCCGACCGGGACGGGGCCGAAACCGGCGCCCACGCGTCAGAGGCTGACATGTGGACGCGGCGAGGGATCCGGATCCTGCTTCCGCTCGGAATTGCCCTGTCTGCGCTCGCGATCGGATTGGCGCTCTACTGGATGGCCGATCGTCGGTCCCCAGCCGCGGCGAAGACCGTCAGCCGTTTAGAGCTGGTCCCGCATGAGTCGGCGCCGCTGCTTATCGGCGCCACCAGCGGCATGGTCGGCGTCGGCAACATCGCCATTTCGCCGGACGGAGCACCGACGCGGTTCGCATATTTAACGAATGGCGGTGTGGCGGTCCGTTCGCTCGACCAGCTCGACACGCGCGTGATCAAAGCGGGGAACGGCCTCACGTCGCAACTGTTCTTCTCGCGTGACGGACGGTGGATTGGTTACATCGACGACGGACTCAGAAAGATGTCGGTCGACGGCGGACCGTCGATTCCGCTTGCGCGCGTCGGAACCGGTGCGACGGCTGCATGGGGCGAGAAGGTCATCATCGTTGCGGACGCGAACGGGCTGTTCAAGGTTTCGCCGGACGGTGGGGATCTGGAGCGGATCCATGGCGCGACCTTTGCCAGCCACGAGCAACCGGCATTCCCCGAGATCCTCCCACACGACTCGGCCGTGCTCTTCACCGTACTCGCGGCGCGCACGAGCTCGCCAATCAGCGCGGCAACGGCGCCAGGGTCGCGAATCGAGGCGATCGATCTCCGAACCGGCGCGCGCAGGATCGTCGTCCGCGGCGGCGGACGGCCGCGTTTCATCTCAGCCGGGCATCTCGTCTACGGTTCGGGCGAGGCAATCAAGGCGGTACCGTTCGACGCCGCTCGGCTGGAGGCTCGGGGAGACCCGACGCACATCGCGGACGCCGGTGCGTCGACCTTTGCCGTGTCGCGCGAAGGCACACTGGTCTATCGCAGCGACGATGGAGCGAGGCGGCGCACGCTTGTCTGGGTGGATCGTAACGGTCGCGAAGAAGACCTTGGCGCACCACCGGACGATTACATCGTTCCGCGCATCTCGCCCGACGGCTTGCGCGTGGCGTTGGACGTCAACGGCCCGGATCGGAACATCTGGGTCTGGAATATCAGGCGCAAGGTGCTCGAATGCGTCACACTGAATCCGGCGGAGGATGGCTGGCCGAGGTGGAGCCTGGACGGTCGCTCGCTCTTCTTCGCCAGCACGCGCGATGGCCCGGTCCCCAACATTTACAAGCAGGCGGCCGATCGCAGCGGCAGCGCCGAGCGCGTCATCGTGAGCGAACGGTTGCAACACCCAAGCGGGTTCGCGCCGGACGGCAGGCTCCTTCTCACCGAGCGGTCACCGGACAATGGCCGCAGCGACATCCTGGCGTACTCGTTCGACACGCGACGGGTCGAGCCGGTCATTACCGAAGGCGACGAAGGCGCTGGAGCCGTCTCGCCGGATGGCCGCTGGCTCTCCTATGAATCGCTCGAGTCAGGCCGGATGGAGGTGTACGTGCGTCCGTATCCGAAGACCGACGGGGGCCAATGGAAAGTGTCGAGTAACGGTGGCCGCCAGGCAGTGTGGTCGCAAGACTCGCGCGAGCTCTTTTACCGCGACTATGGGGGCGCCTTGATCGCTGTGCCGGTTCCGCCAGGTCCTCGTTTCCTGCCGGGCCAGCCGGTGACGATCCTGCCCGCCAATAGCATCTACGCGGGCTCAGGAGCGGCCATCACGGCACGGAGCTATGACGTGGCGCCCGACGCGTCGCGCTTCCTGATGATCAAGATCCGGAACGCCAACACACAGCCCTCGCTGCTCGTGGTCCAGAACTGGGCCGAGGAGCTGAAGCGACTCGTCCCAGCGAAATAGCTGCCGGTGAAGCGACCCTGTCTTCGATTGGACAGGCAACAATCGGTCCAGAACCGCACCCCAGTTTTACCCTTCATCACCCGATCCAGTTCCTTTATCAGGCGTTCGACACCGCCCTCCACGCGGGGCCGGTGAGGTCGATTTCATTCCTACGGGCGAGCGGCCTGATCGGTTCGGGCAGTTCGTTGGAGCGCGAGGTTGTGCCGGCTCGTCGCCTGACGCGCTGCGACACACACCTGCGGTTCGATCACAATTGACCCCTGCCGGGCTTCGCTGTAGGGTTGGCGCCGGGCGCCGACCTGGCTGGGCTTTCCTCGGAAGAACCGGGCGGGCCGACGCGAGCCTTTCGACGCGTCGATGTACTCAGCGACTGGAGGTAGCTGATGCCCCGGTTCCTCGCCTTTCGAATCGTGCTCGCGGCCGCGGTGGTCGCGCTCAATGCTGCTGCAGCGAGCGCCCAGGACCTCTCGCCCGGCTGCCAACTCCTAAACGACCCGAGCTGGGAAGCAGGTTTGCCGCATTCGGGCGGCGGCTTCCCCCGCGCTCCTCAGCCGTTCGCCGCTGGCGAACTCATCACGACGTCAGCGGGAGAGCCCACTTTAAACGGAACGCCGACGACCGTCACGCTGATCGTCAATGACGTCGTGGTCGACACCGCCCCGTTTCCGGGGACGGTTCAATACGTCATCCCGGCCGAAGGCCAGTACACCGTGGCCTGGACCGTGGACATGGGCAACAACACGTGGAGCATCAGCTGCGAGGCGCCCCTCGTTGACCCTGCGCAGGCGATTGCAGACCTGCGGGCAATGGTCACCGGACTCAGTATTCACCACGGCATAGCCACCGCACTGAACAGCAAGCTGCAGGATGCGCTCGCCGCGCTCAACGTTGGTGACACCGCGGGCGCATGCGACTCGCTCCAGGCCTTTCTCAACCAAGTGCGCGCGCAGAATGGCAAGAAGCTCACCAGCGCGCAGGCGGAGGGCCTAACGGACGCGGCCAACGACATCCGCGCACTTCTGGGCTGCTAGGTAATCCGAGCCTAGAGTAGCGAATCGAAGAGTTGTTTGTTCTCACCACGGTCACCCGGATTAAGGTAAACGTCAGCACGCAGCCCCTCCTGAGTAAACGCGACTAAGTACGGCACTCGCGCAAACCCCAATGCAAACGAGTACCAGTTCTGACGTTGAGCCGCTCGCGCATTCGTGAATTGGTGGTCCTCACGAAGTGCGTCGATGAGCGCTTGAAACCAGGGCAAATAGGCCTCTCCACGCCCACGCCCGTCGCGCTGCTTGAGGACATCTTTTCGCTCGCGGCGAATCATGAACGCTTCGGCCTCCGGCAGCGGAATGATTACAGAGGAGTCGACCAAGAGCTGGTCGTGGACTCGGTACGGCCGGAGCCGAACTGCGGAGATGTCCAAGTCGTAAGACCGAGCCACAGCAGGCTCGCCGTTATTTCGGCTGGGAATTTTCCGCGGCGAGAATGATACGCGGCTTGTCGTCGAACTCCTCGAAATCAGGGTTCTCAAGGAATTCCAAAATCGCGTGGCGGGCCTCGGTCGGATTGAGATCCTGTTGGGTTCGGCGCTTCAAGTGAGCCGCGTGCAGTTCCGCGATATCGTCAATTCCCAAGGTGGAGCAGTAGATCACAAATCTGTCCGAAGCCAGCCCCGGCACGCCCGGTTGGGTGCGGCTGTGGGCCTATTGGGGGAGCAATCGGTCCAGAACCGCGAGGGGTGTTCTCTACATTTGTGACGGCTACCGGCCGGTGGACGGAGCGGGGGACGATGGTGCCGCTCCCTGTAAGCGGTGAGATTGATACTGATCCATCCCAGTTGATGACATAATCGCGCCCGCTCAAAAGGAGGCTGGAATGTTGCTGCGGAAGGTGATCACGTCAGTGGTCGTCGTTATCGTCCTCAGTGCGTCAATCGTGTTCGCTCAGACGAATGGATTCAAGACATCTGCGGTCGGCACCTGGAAGCTGGATCTGAAGCAAAGTACGTTCGGCGCCGCTCCGCCACCCAAGTCGATCACGTTGAACATCACCAAGGACACGCCCGACGCGAGCGCGTGGCGGGTCGACGTCGTGGACACCGCGGGCAAATCCGTTTCGTACTCATGGAGCGGCCCCGTCGATGGCACTTTGCAACCGCTGAAGGGTGCTGACGGTCAGGTGATCGGCAGAGAGAGCTTAAAGAGAGATGGCGAGGCCCTGGTGCGTCATGGTGAAGACCCCAGCGACGGATCGTCATTCGATTCACGTGCCACTATGTCCGCAGACGGCAATACCATAACGGACGTCACCACAATGAAATCAAAAGACGGCAAGACGTCGACGACGACGTCTGTGTATCGTCGAAGTACCGACGCAGCTCGAGGCCGCAAGTAGACTTAGGCGGATGTTCCCGCGACCGTGTGACCCTGTCGCTGGATGGAAGACACCGCGCCGACACGCGCCCGCCAGGAATCCAACGCGAACGCGCGCGCGTGAACGTGGCGAGCGGAACGACAGGTGGTGGCTGATGCCTTCCTTGAGATGGCCCACTCGACTGATCTTCACGACAGCTGCGGTGCTGTTGGCGTTGCACATAGCCGTACAAGCTGCGCCGCAGACGACGATCGCGACGTTCTCGATTGTGGCCCGTGACCCCTCAACAGGCGAGTTGGGTGTGGCTGTCCAGTCCCGGTTTTTCGCCGTGGGAGCCGCCGTGCCGTTCGCTGAAGGCGATGTCGGCGCCATTGCCAGTCAGGCGATGGGCAACCCGATCTACGGCACGCGTGGACTGCAGCTCCTTCGCGCGGGGCATTCCGTTCAAGAGACACTCGCGATCCTGCTCAAAGATGACCCGCAGCGGGATCACCGGCAAGTGGGAATTGTGGACGCGAAGGGACAGTCGGTCGCACACACCGGATCCAGGACCTTCGCGTGGGCCGGTGATCGCACCGGACCGGACTTCGCCATCCAGGGCAACATCCTCGTAAGCGAACAGACCGTGATCGCGATGCAGAGGGCGTTCAACGAGACCCGCGGAATGCTGGGCGAGCGGATGATCCGTGCCCTCGAAGAAGGCCAGAAGGCCGGCGGTGACTCCCGGGGAATGCAGTCGGCCGCGCTGCTCATCGTCAAGAAAGGCGAAGGGTATGGCGGCACGGATCGTTACTGCGATCTCCGTGTCGATGATCACGCCGAGCCGATTAAGGAGCTGCGTCGTCTGTTCACTATCTGGAGAGTCCGTGCCCTGACGATGGAGGCATATCATCTGGTCGAGACGAAAGATTTCGCGCGAGCGATCGCGCTCGGGGATGAAGCCGTCGCGCTCGATTCATCTGGCGAGTCGCATTTCAATTCGGCGTGTTTTCTGGCGCGCGCCGGACGGGTGAAGGAAGCCCTCGGCCGACTGCAGGAGGCGATTGCGAGGGACCCGAAGCTGGCATCCCGAGCGGCCCAGGATCCCGACCTCGAGTCTCTTCGCGAGATTGATGCGTTCAAACAGATGGTCGGTAAATAGCCGCTTGCGATCTGAGATTGCGCTTCTTGCACCAAGGGGGCGGTCGCCTCCAGCGTTCGTCCGATCGCCGACACGACAGTGGCGGACGCACTTGTGGCCCGATTGTTCTCAGCGACAATCCTGTCCACATCGGCCTTGGACGGGGAACTGCCCGATTGAGCTTGTGCCGCTGCCAGCGCTTTCGACGATCGGGATGGGACGGCGGCAACACCGGGTCGGCCCCAGCGTCAGCGGATGACGAAATGTTCTTCCCACAGGACGGTCCCATCGGCTCCCCGCAGCTCGACTTTCCAGTCGCCTGCTCGTTCTGGGCCGATGGTATTGCTGCTGAACGTCCGATACCCTTGGCCTGGACTCGCGGCCACACGAAGCCGCCTGACCTGCTGCACGCGTTCGCCGCGGTACCAGCGATGCTCCACGGTCGTCTCCCCGTTCGTCAGCAGTCGCGTGTAGAGAATGTACGTGCCGGGTTGCGGATCGTTGTTCACTGGCGCGCACTGCCAGTCGGGTGACCCTCTCTTCTCGATGGTACTGCACAATCGAGCGTTCAGAACCCTCACTGGTACCGACTTGATGCTCGTCTCGGGCGCGTTGGGACGTTCGACAGGCGCCGGCGTCGTTCCAGCACGTCTCTCAAGTGTGACTGTGGGTTGCTTGTCTAGGGGGGGCGATGTCGTCATCGACGTTGCCGGCGAGTCGTTGGTAGACGACGACCTGTTCTGAGCCTGCGGAAGGGGATTTGACGGGTCGGTGATTCCCCGCCTTTGCACGGCGAACGCGACGGCGACCACTACCGCGAGGCCGAGCGAGACCATGGCGATCGTGCGAGGCGGCCACGTCCGGCCGGGCTCGTCAACTGCCAGCACCGGCTCGGGCGCCGCTCCGGCCTCAGGTTCTGGCGACGAGTTCTCGTCATCTGACACGGCGGCCGGTGGCTTCCAAAAAGGAATGTCGTGCGCCGCGCAGAAGTCCACAAGGTTCTTGAGGCTGGTAGTGACGAACGGATGTCCTGGGCCGAGCGAGGCGACCGCAATCGCGTGGGCGCGTCGGTACCCGTGCTCGGCCTCGTCCAACTTGTTCGTGCGCTCGCACACGAGGGCGAGGTTGTTGAGCGTACTCGCGAGGTCCGGGTGGACGGACCCGAGGCCGAGTTCCTGTATGGCGGCGGCCTCACGCAACAGCCGCTCAGCTTCGGAATAATCGCCGGCAGCGGCGGCTTGCTGCGCCGCCTCGATCATGGGCGCAGGATCGAGCAGATCGGTCATGGGTCAGGCTCGAAGCACTTTAAGCTACTCGCTTCTCGAATCAAAGGGGTGTGGCCAGTGCGGCGACGATCAGGGGGACCCGCGCGCAGACGGCGAGCCGATCGCGGCCATGGGCCCACGACGAGTTCCTCGCGATGCTTTCTGGACGGCCTGGCGGACTGTCGGTTGCCGTCGGGCTGAGTCCGGATTCGGTCGGCCTGGGGCGCGTTCAGCTCGACGAGTCACGCCGTGGGCGGCAACGTATCGGGCAGGACCTTGTCCCACGGAGGGGGGAACCAGGCGGCGGACATCACTCGCCGTAGCGCTCGGCCCATTTCACGTGGTCCTTCCGAACGCTTTCGACCATCCGATCGGTTGCCGCTGGAAACCAGCCGCGGAGGTGCTGTTCGAGTGCGTCGAGCCGCTTCACGAGGCCCTGGGTGGTGCGGCTGCCGATATGGATGTTCGCCGTCTCGCGTCCCATCAGGCGGAGCAGGTCTGGTGCGAGCGCCAGCCGCTTGTCCTGCGGCTTCGGCATGTCAATCTTCGCGATGTCGGGTGCAAGCTGCCGGATCAGCCACCGGTCGTGCACCTGGAAGAATGGATCCGGAATGCGGACGGCATGCTGCAGCAGCGTGGCTGTCTGCGACGGCATGTCGTCCTGCTTCGTGATCCAATACTGCGCCGAGGGCACGAGTGCTTTGGCCTCGCGCGCCTCGTGCACGCCCTTTCTCGTCTCGACGGCGGTGAAGCGCCGCCGGCCGAGGCTGCCAAGTCCGCCCGGCGATCGCTGGGCGAGGAACGTCAGCTTCGCGCCGGGTCGAAACGAGGCGCGGAACATGGCCTCGAGCCCTAGCGGCAGATCGCGGCCATCGACCGGCGGGTTGTCCTTCGGACGAAGCTTCTTGTTCCAGAACGTCTTCGGATCTTCTTCGGTCTGCTTGGTCAACCTGACCAACGTGGGGTGACGTTCGTTCACGAGGATGGGCTCACCGGTCCGCAGGCCCGCGCGGTAGCCGGCGAGCAGCAATTCGCAGACGTCATGAGTCTCGACGTCGATCTCCGCCTCCGCCGCGGCCAGGATGGCACTGGTCGCGAGACGCACGAGATCGCTCGTGAACGCCAGTTCGCACGCTTCGTCGAAGTCGTTGACTCCCCAGACCTGCCGTCCGCGCGAATCGCACCAGACGCCGAAGTTCGCCACGTGCAGGTCGCCCACCACCAGCAGCACATCGTCTGGTCGTTCGGCGAGTTCGGGGCACACGCGCGGCCACTGCTCGGCCCACCGATAGAACGTCGAGCGAAGAAACGGGAACGGACCGGCGGCCATCTGGTCGTGCTTCTTCTTGAGAAGCCGCTTGGAGACGTCCGTCCGCTTCCGCATCCAGGCCTCGAAGCCGTCGGTCGACTCGAAGATCTTGCGCATCGGCTTTTTGCTCATGGCGGGCGCGATTCTGTCGCAAGCGCCGCGATTGGTGCAAACGGAGCGACCGCCTACAGGCGTCTCTGTGACAACCAGCTCGGCGAAATGCGCCGCAACCGGCCACCCTCATCAGGATCAACGCTTCAGCAGCTCGAAGCGAACACGCCCGTTGACCCGTGAAGTCGAACAAGGCCGAATCGCCCCCCGACAGCGCGTCGTGCCCCGGGGTTTTTGTCGCGTGGCGCGCGTGCATCGATTTGTGGAGCTACAATCCGGCCCGAGAGGTAGACGATGGCGACACCGACGTGGCATGTGAGCGGTCAGTACTACGAAACGTGCAATTGCGACTTTGTCTGTCCTTGCCTCCCGGGAGGGCTGACGGTCAGCCCCACCAAGGAAACCTGCGCGTTTGCCATGGCGTTCGAAGTGAGCCACGGAACCTACGGCGCAGTCGCGCTCGATGATCTGGGGTTCATCGTGCTGGGCTTCACGCCGGGAGTGATGGCGAAGGGCGATTGGTCGGTCGGGCTCATCGTGGACGATCGGGCAAGTGCCGAACAGCGCGATGCGATCACTGCGATCGCAAGCGGTGCGGCGGGCGGTCCAATGGCCCCAGTGTCCGGACTCATCGGAAAGTTCCTGGGTGTGCAGCCAGCACCAATTCGCTTCGATCGCACGGGTGTGAAGTGGTCGGTCAAGGCCTCGGATTTCGTGGACATGGCTGCCGAGGGCGCGAGGGGCATCAACCCCGATGCCACCGAGCCATTGCACCTCGACAACACGGGCCATCCGGCGGCCGATCGCTTCGCGCTGGCGCGTGCGGCCAGGAGCCGTGTGGAAGCCTTCGGTTTGGCATGGGAAGACGTCAGCGGCAAGAACAACGGGCAGTATGCACCGTTCTCCTGGCGCAACGCCTAGCAGCCCCGCCTCTCCTTCTGAGCGGCCGCCGACCTTCGTCGAACAGGTGTTGCAGTACGACCGCGCATCGGCCGTCGTGCTCCTGGTGCTGCTGCCGGTCGTCTGCTGGATGTGGATCGTCGTCATGGCGCGGGACATGTACGGACCAATGACGGGCGCCAGTGCCTGGATGATGACGGCGAACTGGGACCTGTTGCACCTGTCGCTCCTCTGGGCAATGTGGACCGTCATGATGGCGGGCATGATGCTTCCGTCCGCCTCACCCTTGCTGCTCCTGTACGGCGCGATGGCGCGACGATCCGTACACGAAACGGCAGGGCGCCAGGTTTACGCGCTTGCGGCCGGATATCTCATCGCCTGGACCGGGTTCAGCTTCGTCGCGACTGCGCTCCAGCGCGGGCTTGCGGCGCTGCTGCTTGTCTCGCCCATGATGGAGGCCACGAGCTCACGGGTGACGGCGGGATGGCTGCTTCTGGCGGGCCTGTATCAGCTGACGCCGATCAAACACGCCTGCCTGCGAACCTGCCAGTCCCCGCTGGGATTCCTGATGACCCGATGGCGCAGTGGATCGTCCGGTGCACTCCGTCTGGGAATCGAGCACGGTGCTTACTGCGTGGGTTGCTGCTGGGCGCTGATGTTGCTGCTCTTTGCCGGGGGGGTGATGAACCTGACCGTCATTGCAGCGCTGACGGTATTTGTCGCAGTCGAGAAACTCGTGCCGCCTGGTCTGCACGTCGCGCGGACGAGCGGCGTGCTCCTGAT